>Ga0100379_10000071_pt1 | contig 110934 bp, 105 predicted proteins | sample CryGeymeta201503_FD_80418 | JGI IMG/M metagenome (GOLD analysis project Ga0100379, IMG submission 80418) | Groundwater microbial communities from Crystal Geyser aquifers in Utah, USA - Crystal Geyser metaG 2015-03 | ecosystem: Environmental > Aquatic > Deep subsurface > Groundwater | place...
AGATCGACCATCACATCCAGAACCTCGTGGATCATTTCAGGATCCAGCGCCGATGTGGGCTCGTCAAACAGCATGACTTCGGGCTTCATGCACAACGCACGGGCGATCGCCACCCGCTGTTGTTGCCCCCCCGACAACTGGATCGGATACTTGTTCGCCTGTTCGGGGATCTTGACGCGTTCCAGGTAATGCATCGCAACTTCATGCGCCTCCTGCTTCGAAGTCTTGCGGACAAGGCGCTGCGCCAGCATCAAGTTTTTCACGATGGTCATATGAGGGAACAGATTGAAGCTCTGAAACACCATGCCGACTTCCCGCCGCACCGCGTTGAGGTCTTTGAGGTCGTCCGTCAATTCGATCTCTCCGATGAAGATCTGTCCCTCGTCATGCCTTTCCAGCCGGTTGATACAACGGATCATGGTGGATTTCCCCGACCCCGACGGACCGCAGACCACAATGCGCTCGCCCTTCGATACGCTCAGGTTGATGTCCTTCAACGCCTGAAAATCGCCGAAATGCTTTCCGACGGACTTCATCTGGATGAGTGGCTGCGCGTTTGTCATGTCAACTCTCCCGAATGGTGTAGCGGCCCAGGAAGCGCTCGATCCGGGCCAGAAGCTTCTGAATAAGAAACGTCAGGATCATGTAGACAATCGCCAGCGATACGAAAATTTCATACGGTGCGTAGGTTTGCGCCACGATGGTGCGCGCTATACCCGTCATCTCCATCAGGGTAATGGTACTGGCCAGCGCGGTTGACTTCAGCAGGCTGATGATATCGTTGCCATAAGCCGGCAAGGCGAGCCGCGTGGCGATCGGAGTGGTCAGGTAGATGAAGCGTTGCGATTTGGACAGGCCCAGCGCTTCGCCGGCCTCCAGCACCCCTCGATCAACCCCCAGGACGCCACCCCGCAATATCTCGGACACGTAAGCTGCGGTGTTCAGCGTCAGCGCCACGACTGCGCATCCAAAGGGATCCCGAAACACGGGCCAAAGAAAACTCTCTCGAATGAACTCCAGTTGCGGGAAGCCGTAGTACACGATGAAAATCTGGACAAGGATCGGCGTACCGCGAAGCACATAGATATAGGCCTGAGCAGGCCATGACAGCCACCATGTTCCGCTGATCCGCATTAGCATCACGAGGATGGCAAGGACCAAACCCAGAAACCCGGACAAGATCAACAACTGAAACGTCAGTCCGATTCCCATCAACATCTTGGGCAGAGCATCGAGGATGAGCGAAAGATCAAAGCTCATGCCGCAATCCTCATATGGCGGTTGCCATAATGCTCAAGCGCCATGACCGTCAGTGTGATGACTGTCGAAACACTCAAATAAATCAGCCCCACGACGATATACATCGTAAAGGGCTGGCCGGTTGTGGCGATGGCCTGCTTGGCCACGAAAAGGGTCTCGTTGAGGCCGATTATCGAAATCAGCGCCGTATCCTTGACGAGCGAGAGCATGTGATTGCCAAAGGCGGGCAAGGCAAGCCGCCACATTTCCGGCACGCGCACGTAGAAGAACACCTGAACACTCGACATGCCCAACGCATAGGCGGCCTCGATACTACCGGGCTTTACTCCTAGAAACGCGCCCCGAAATGTTTCGGTCGCGTATGACCCGACAATCAACGAAATTGCGAAGGTGCCGGCCCAGAATGGCGGCACATCGACGAACTTGATCTCAGGATCAAAGACCTGCGCAATCGCCGTTAACGTAATCGCCGAGCCGAAATAAAGCAGCAAAATAACAAGGATTTCAGGTGTCCCACGAAAGATGACCGTGTAGGCCCCTGAAATTTTCTGAGCCACGCGATTGCTCGATAATTTTGCAGCGGCCCCGATCAGGCCGAAAATCACCATGAGAACCAGCGAGGCAAGAAAAACCTGAAGCACGACAACGGAGCCCCAGAAATAGTCGTCCCACCATCCTGACAATGCCTCCAATGCTCGTTCCCCTTGCCCATGTCAGAGTCTGAAAAAAGGGACGGCCCGCCAGTTCAGCTTGCCGCCCCTTTGGCGATAAGATCAGTTATCACCCCATTCTTCGTTATGGATCGGAAAGGGGAAGTATTGCAGTGCATATTCGGTCAGCTTGCCATCGTTGATCAACTGCTTGATCGCCGCGTCCAGGCGCGCCTTTAGCTCGGGTTCGCCCTTTCTGAGACCGATACCCACGCCCACGCCGAAATACTCAACTTCGTTTATCGCCGGGCTGATGAACTCGAAACCGCCGCCTTGTTCCTGCGACAAGAACGCCAAATGCGCTTTCATCGGATTGGTGATGATCGCATCAACACGACCATTGACCAGATCAAGATACATTTCCTCATTGCCATCATATAGCACGATATCGGCATCGGGCAGTTTCGCGTTGAACCAGTTTTCATAGGTCGACGCCCGTTCAACGCCGATGCGCAATCCTGCGAAATGTTCCGCAATTGGTGCGCCCGCATCGTCAAACAGCTTCAGATCCTGACCAGACTTGCCGATGATCCGACCAACAGAATCGCGATAGGGACTTGAAAAGTCGATCTTTTCGAGTCGGCTTTCGGTGATCGACATCGACGCAACGATCAGGTCGAACTTGTTGGCCAAAAGGGCGGGAATCATTCCGTCCCACTGCTGGCACACGAACTCCAGATCAGCGCCGATGATTTCGGCGACACCCTTGGCCACGTCCACATCGTAGCCCGCCAGTTCTCCGGAGTCGGTTTTGTAATTGAAGGGCGCATAGGTGCATTCCATGCCCACACGCAGCGTTTCAGCAGAGGACGAAGTCCCCAGTGCCAACATCGCAGCTGTGGCAGCGATCAGTCGTTTCAATAACGTCATGGTCTTTCCATCCTTGTGTTAAGGTTAACTCCTCGCCTTCTCTATCCAGCGATTGTAACGGCTTTCTCTATCCCTTCCAAAGTATGCTCGACCTCGACTTCCGTGTTGTAATGCGGCAATCCGATCCGTACGACGCCCTCTTCCAATGGCAAGTTCAACGCGCGGGCCGGCTCGAAGGCGTAATTTTGCCCGTGCCAAACATGAATGCCCGATCTGGCGAGTGCGGTTGCTATCGCTTGAGGCGTGTGCGTGTCGTGCCGGAGGGATACGGTGGTCACGCGCTCTGCAATCCTGTTTGGATTGGTCATGCCATATATCTTGGTGCCCGGAATGCTGCGCAGACCATCTATGAGGCGATTGGTGAAGATGGCCCAAGAACAAGGCCGAGGTGATCGTCCTGATCAACCTGCCCAATGGCGCGGGCTGGATTTCAGTTTTCTTACCCCGCCAGGAAGTCGGCAGACACGTGCCTGTCAGGACAGCCTTACGCGGCTGTTTCCAATGCTGGAAGCCGCGACCACTCGCACCTCTGATGACAACTATGCTTCCTGAATCGATACAACAGAACCGCGCTGTTCATTCATCTCGTGCCATTTCGTCCGAGCGGTTCCCACGGCTTTGAGGCCCGGTGTTGGTCTTCCATCTGTACCGTCGTCCATTTTCACCCACGTTCCTCGGCAACCATCGACAATGAGTTCGATGATTTTTCCTTGTGACAGGCCAAGGATCTTGGTCTTCAGTTGCTCATTCCCATGAATATGTTTCGCCCAAAGGGCATGGTCGCGGACCTCAACGATGCTCATGATTCTATTCCTTCTGTTGGTTTGAGAACGGCGCCCATACGCCCCTTACCACCCCATATAGCCCCATATCACCCATAGTGTCAACGAAACTCTCGTTCACTGCGCGATCCTGCGCGCCATGACTCCGAATATGCGTCTTTCTCTTCGTCATTTTGGATCGCCTCTTTCGTCATGCGATCTACCAAAACAAGTGGTCCTAATCTGCGCAATCACCTCTGACTGGAACTGCCGAGGTCGCTATTTTGTCGTTTGCCCCCGCCTGCCCGATCAGGTGATTGCTTCAAGCCGTTCCTTGCTCAGATCGCCGGGGACGATGGTGATCGGGATGGGCAGCGTTCCGGCGGTCTTGGTCAACTGCGTGACCAGCGGGCCGGGACCCTTCTTTCCGGTCGCCGCACCCAACACCAGCACGCCAATGGCCGGATCGGCAAGCACCTGCGCGATGATCTCTTCGGCGGGCTCACCCTCACGGATCACCAGTTCGGGATTGATTCCCTGCTTGTCGCGCATCCATTTGGCAAAGGCCTCAAAATGCGCCTCGATCCGCTCGCGCTGCTCTTCGCGCATGAGATCGCCCACGCCAATCCAGTGGTTGAATTCCTCTGGTGGAATCACGGCAAGGATTTCGACCCCGGCCCCGGTATGAGCGGCACGCATGGCAGCAAAGCGCATGGCGTTGAGGCATTCCCGGCTGTCATCCAGGACGACAAGAAACTTGCGCATGAGTCATCTCTCCTCAGGCGCGCATCATGACGCCGTTTTTGTGCGGGATCAACAAGCCTGATGTGGGATGCCCGCAACCATCAATCCAGGAGCAATTGAGCAAGAGAGAAACAATGCGGTATCGCCTTGGCCTTGGATGGAACTCCCGCGTCAGAGGCGGCAACGCGGGACGCGCCTGCGCGCAGGTCAATCAAATGTCCCTGCAACCCGGCCAAGCAACATGAATGCGCGCACTGTGCGGGTTTCAGACAGAGCGGAGATTTCCTCATCGTTCGCGGCTTCGGCGAATTGTGTGAACATCCGGTCGAAAAGCCGCAGGAAGTGATGTGCCGCATCGCGAAAGATCGTGTCCTGCTTCATCCGCGCCGCCGTCAACGCCAGTGATGATCGGTCACGTATACCGCCGAGGGCGGCGATTGCGCGCCCGCGCTCGCCGGCGGCAAAACGACGCCAGATTTCCGGACGAGCCATATCGGGATGCAGATCGTCCATGTAGATGCCGTCCTCTGACAAAAGCGTCAGCACATCCTGCGCGGCACGAATGAGTTGCGCGGTCGAGCGATCCTTGAGCGCGCGGCGCAGGGCGGCAAACCCCGCCTTGTCCTCTGGATGTTCGGGAAAATTGACCGCTCGGATGAAATCAGCCCGTTCCAGCGGGGGCTGCAAATCCTCGGCGGGTGTCCCAAGCGGCAAAACCACTTGCGACCCGGCATCGTCTGACGGCGGCATCGGAAGCAAAACCGGACGCGGCTCTGGCTGACCGACACGGACCGAAGAAAATGTTGCGAGAGCGGTTTCGGTCTTGCGTTGGGCCGCGGCGATTTCGTCAAGTTTCTGGCTGACCGACCTCTCCGCTTCGGGCGCGCGGGTCTGGCTTTGCGTGAGATAGGCCTGCCGGATGGCATCGATCGCGGCTTGCAATCTCTGACTTTCCTCTCGCATGACGCGACTGGCGCGCGCGGCGATGGCACCAACCCAAATCAATGCCACTGGCATGAACACGGCCAGCAGCATGATCACGAAGTTCAAGGCTCCTCCGCCATCGCCACCAGCAGCAAACACCAGAAAAAACCCCGCCGCCGCGATCAGCCACAGAAACGATAGCACCATGGCAATCATTTCGATTGCGGTGATCACGGTCGCGCTGGCCTTGCTCATGGTGACAGGCGCGGCTCGGGCAGATATCTTGCGAAGGGGCATGGGCATACGGCCTGTCAGATGTAGGCCACCTTTACCACTTCGTAAGAGCGTTCGCCACCGGGCGTGCGCACCTCCACGCTGTCGCCGGGCTCCTTGCCAATCAGGGCGCGCGCAATGGGCGAACGAATGTTGAGCAAACCCTTTTCGATGTTCGCCTCATGTTCACCGACGATCTGGTAGGTCCGCTCATCCTCGGTCTCCTCGTCGACCAGCGTGACGGTCGCACCGAATTTGATCGGACCCGAGAGCTTGCGCGGATCGATCACCTCGGCAAGGCTCAGGATACCCTCGATTTCCTTGATGCGCCCCTCGATGAAGGACTGCTTTTCCTTGGCGGAATGGTACTCGGCGTTCTCGCTGAGATCGCCATGTTCGCGGGCCTCGGCGATGGCACGGATGATCGCGGGCCGTTCGACCGACTTGAGGTGTTTCAATTCCACTTCGAGCGCCGCGTGACCGCCAGCCGTCATCGGAATTTTTTCCATGCCATTCGTCCAGTGTGAGAATCGGGGCCGCGTGATGCAGACCCCGTCATTGTTGTGTGTCAATGCGGGGCAGATTGCCCGAAGGCCACGCCGGATTGCAATAGGGGATGCGACCGGGCGGCGATTTTGGCCGCGTATCCGTGACAAAATGCCGGTTTCAAATCTGTGTAACGTCATGTTTCAATTGACGCTTGATGTATGGGCACGATAGTCACAGTCGCAACTTTATTGCCCGGCGGTGTGGGTCCGCAGCGTACTGAAAGAGGATGATTCAATGACCGACGTGACGCGCGAGACGATGGAGTATGATGTCGTGATCGTAGGAGCGGGACCCGCAGGTTTGTCGGCCGCTATCCGCTTGAAACAGCTCGATCCCGATTGCGCCGTGGTGGTGCTTGAAAAGGGATCCGAGGTGGGGGCGCATATCCTGTCGGGGGCGGTGCTCGATCCCTGCGGCCTCGATGCGCTGATCCCTGACTGGAAAGAACGCGGCGCGCCGCTCAACACGCCGGTGACAGAGGACAATTTCTACATGCTGGGCGAGGCGGGTCGGATCCGCGTTCCCAATTGGCCGATGCCGCCGCTGATGAACAATCATGGCAATTACATCGTCTCGATGGGCAATGTCTGCCGCTGGATGGCCGAGCAGGCCGAAGCTCTGGGTGTGGAAGTTTTCCCCGGGATGTCCTGTTCGGAGATGGTTTATGGCGAATCTGGCGAAGTCAGAGGCGTTGTCGCCGGTGAATTCGGCAAGAACCCGGACGGCACGCCGGGACCACATTACGAGCCGGGGATGGAACTGCTGGGCAAATACGTGTTCCTGTCCGAGGGTGTCCGTGGCAGCCTCGCCAAGGAGGTCATCGCGAAATACGACCTCTCGAGGGGCAAGGAACCGCAGAAATTCGGCCTCGGCATGAAGGAAATCTGGGAGGTTGACCCCGCCAAGCACCGCCCGGGCGCTGTCACTCATACGATGGGCTGGCCACTTGGCAAGAATGCAGGCGGCGGATCCTTCATCTATCATCTTGAAAACAATCAGGTCTATGTCGGGTTCGTGGTGCATCTGAACTATGCCAACCCGTATCTCTTTCCCTATATGGAATTCCAGAGGTTCAAGCATCACCCGATGGTGGCCGATCTGCTGAAGGGGGGCAAGCGCGTGGCCTACGGGGCGCGGGCGATCTCGGAAGGCGGGTATCAGTCGATGCCCAAGATGGTCGCCCCGGGCGTGGCGCTGCTCGGCTGTTCGGTCGGCATGGTCAACGTGCCGCGCATCAAAGGCAATCACAACGCCATGCTCTCGGGCAAGGCGGCGGCGGAAGCGGCACATGCGGCACTGGCCGCGGGGCGTTCCAGCGACGAGCTGACCGCCTATGAAAAAGAGGTGCGCGAGGGCGCCATCGGCAAGGATCTCAAACGGGTCCGCAACGTCAAACCGCTCTGGTCAAAATATGGCCTTTTGACCTCGCTTGGCCTGGGCGGGTTCGACATGTGGACCAACACCTTCGGCTTCAGCCTGCTGGGCACGATGGGACATGGCAAGACCGACGCCGCAGCCACCGAACCCGCATCAAGGCACAAGCCGATCGCCTATCCCAAGCCCGATGGCAAGCTGAGCTTTGACCGGCTGACCAATGTCAGCTTCTCGATGACCAATCACGAGGAAAGCCAGCCGGCGCATCTTCACCTCAGGGATGCCAGCATCCCGATTGCCGTCAACCTTCCGAAGTATGACGAACCGGCGCAGCGCTATTGCCCGGCAGGCGTCTACGAGGTGGTGCGCGAGGCGGACAAGGATCCGCGCTTTGTCATCAACTTCCAGAACTGCGTGCATTGCAAGACCTGCGACATCAAGGACCCGAGCGAGAACATCACGTGGGTCACGCCACAGGGCGGCGACGGGCCTAATTATCCGAACATGTAACCATCACGTGATTTTCGGGGCGCGGTGCGGCGATTACATCGCGCCGCATTGTCTTGGGGGACCTGTCATATTAACTTGTGCATATCCCCGACGATAAAAGGCAGATCATCGTGAACAGCAGAACCATTTCGGCCCTTGCACTGGCAGTCCTCTTGCAAGGTCTGCCCCTGACCGTGACGGCGCAAGAGCCATCTGGGTCCTATCTGGCAGCCCGGCAGGCGCGCTATACTGGTGATTTTACGGCCGCCGCGCAGTATTACGCGCAGGCATTGGCAAAGGATCCCTCCAATCCCGTGATGCTGGAAGATGCGACGATCGCCTATCTCGCACTTGGGCAACTCGACCGTGCGGTAGCAGTCGCGCGCAAGATGGAGGCAGATGGTCTCGACTCTCAGGTGGCGCGCATAGCGTTGATCGCGAAAGAGGCGCGCGACGGCTCTTGGGACGCGTTGCTTTCGCGGATCGAGGGTGAGCGCGGCGTCGGAAATATAGCAGATGGGTTGCTTGATGCCTGGGCCTTGCTCGGCAAGGGTGACATGAGCGCGGCGCTGGACCGGTTTGACGCAGTTGCGGAAGAGCGCGGTCTGCGCAGCTTTGCGATTTACCACAAGGCCCTGGCCCTGGCCTCGGTTGGCGATTTCGAAGGGGCCGACAAGGTGTTTAGCGGCGAGGCGGATGGCCCGCTGCAGCGCACCCGACGCGGCGTGATTGCCTGGGCTCAGGTTCTCAGCCAGCTCGATGCGCAAGCGCGCGCGATCACTGTGATTGACGACACCTTTGGCAGCAATCCAGACCCCGAAATCGTTCATTTGCGGGCTGCGCTCGCGAATGGTGAACGCCTGCCCTTCGAACTCGTCATGGGTGCGTCGGACGGTGTCGCAGAGGTATTCTATTCGCTTGGTCAGGCTCTGCGGCAGGAGGCAAATGACGATTTCATCCTGCTCTATTTGCGGGTCGCAGAGATGATCAAACCCGATCATATCGATGCCGTTCTCATGGTCGCCGAATTGCTCGAGCAGATGGGGCGCTATGATCTTTCGACCGATGCCTACAAAAGGGTCCCGCGCGAGCATCCTTCCTTTTATCTGGCCGAAATGGGGCGCAGTGACATTCTCCGCCGCCGGGACAAGTCTGACGCGGCCGCAGAGGTTCTGGAACAACTGGCACAGACCAACCCGGATCTGCCACAGGTTCATGTCGCCTTGGGCGATCTCTATCGTGGGTCCGAGAACTTTGCCGCCGCCGTAGCGGCCTATGACAAGGCGATCGCACTTTACAAGGCGCGCGCGGAAGATCAGTGGTTCGTTATCTATGCCCGCGCGATCAGTCTTGAGCGGCTGGACATGTGGCCCGAAGCCGAGGCTGGTTTCCGCCGCGCGCTGGAGCTAAATCCAGACCATCCGCAAGTGCTCAATTACCTTGGCTATACCATGGTAGAGAAGCAAATCAATCTGGATGAGGCGCTGCAGATGATCGAGCGCGCGGTCGCGGCCGAGCCCGAGAGCGGCTATATCGTGGACAGTTTGGGATGGGTGCTCTACCGGCTCGGCCGCTATGACGAGGCGGTGGATCATATGGAGCGTGCTGCCGAATTGATGGCGACGGATCCGGTGGTCAACGATCATCTGGGAGATGTGTTCTGGGCAGTGGGCCGCCGCGTCGAAGCACGGTTCCAATGGAAGCGCGCGCTCTCACTCAACGAAAGCGAGCCCTCGCCTGACCTCTCTCCTGATCGGGTCCGCCGCAAGCTTGACGTAGGACTAGACGAGGTTCTCAAGGAGGAAGGTGCCGCTCCGCTTCAGGTTGTCAATGACGGCGGTTGAGGCGTTTGCGCCGGCCAAGATCAATCTGACACTGCATGTCACCGGTCGGCGGCAGGATGGGTATCATCTGCTCGATTCTCTGGTGATGTTTGCGGATCTGGGGGATAGGGTAAAGGTGCGGCCTGCGCGGTGTTCATCGCTCACAGTGACGGGCCCAATGGCGGCTGGGGTGCCATCAGGGCCGGATAATCTGGTGCAGCGCGCGGCCGATCTGATCGGCATCACGGCAGCTATCACCTTGGAGAAACACCTGCCCTCCGCGGCCGGACTCGGTGGCGGGTCGAGCGATGCGGCGGCGACGCTCAAGGCGCTTTCGCTGATGAGCGGAAGGCCCGTGCCAAAGGAGACCCTGACACTCGGCGCGGATGTGCCGGTCTGCCTGTTGACGCGCGCCACGCGAATGCGCGGTATCGGCGAGGATCTTTCTCAGGTTTCAGGGGTTCCGCCACTCCACGCAGTCCTGATCAATCCCGGTGTGCCGCTTTCGACTGCGGCGGTGTTCCGGCATCTGGCACAACCGGACAATCCGCCGATGCCCAAGACTCTGCCACGCTGGGGACAGGCCGCTGACCTGATGCATTGGCTCACGCAGCAGCGCAACGATCTGGAGACCCCCGCAATCGCCGAGCTCTCCGAGATAGCGCAGGTTATCGCCCGATTGCGTGCCACCCCCGGCTGTCAGATGGCAAGGATGTCAGGATCAGGCGCGACCTGTTTCGGATTGTATGAATCAGCCGAAAAGGCTTGGATGGCTGCCAACCGCCTTGCGGTGGACTGTCCTGGCTGGTGGGTCCGCGCAGTGCGGCTCAGTTGACCCGAGCCACCACGTAGTCGGCGAGATCACTCAGCATGCGCCGCACCGGATGATTCGGCAGATGACCAAGAGCTGCCTTGGCACGCGCGACCCAATCGAGCGCCTCTGCCCTTGTCTGATCGAGCGTGCCATGATCCTTGAGTAGCCCAAGCGCGTGCTCAAGATCACCCTCGCGCTGAACACCTCGTTCGATCGTGCGCGACCAGAATTCGCGTTCACTGGCATTTGCCACCGCCACCGCCCGAATCACCGGAAGCGTCAGCTTGCGTTCGCGGAAATCGTCCCCGACATTCTTGCCGGTGGCGCGCGCGTCTCCTTGATAATCCAGAAGATCATCGACGATCTGAAAGGCAATTCCCAAGGCGTCACCATAGTCAAAAAGGGCCTTGACCTGAGTCTCTGGCGCGCCAGCGATTACCCCGCCCACCTGCGTGGCCGCAGAGAAAAGCGCGGCGGTCTTGCCGCGCACCACTTGCAGATAGATCTCTTCGGTCGTGGCCAGATCTTGCGCGGCGGTGAGTTGCAGCACCTCGCCTTCGGCAATCGTGGCCGAGGCATTGGCCAGAATATCGAGTACCCTTATCGAGCCGGTTTCGACCATCAACTGAAACGCACGCGCAAAGAGATAATCACCAACCAGAACGCTGGATTTGTTGTCCCATAGCAGGTTGGCCGTTGGTCGCCCGCGGCGTTGTCCGCTCTCGTCGACCACATCGTCGTGCAACAGCGTCGCGGTATGAATGAATTCGACCGTCGCCGCGAGATGCACGTCGAAGTCCCCATCGTATCCGCAGAGATCGGCGGTAGCGAGCGTCAGCATTGGGCGCAGGCGCTTGCCGCCGGCCTCGACCAGATGCGCCGTCACTTGTGGAATGCGTGGCGCATGCCGCGACGCCATGCGCGCCCGGATGAGGGTATTAACCGCCTCCATCTTGGCGGCAAGATGTGCAGCCATTTGCTCGTGCGGTTTGGTCGCAGCCTCGTCCAATCCCATCACAGTCCTACCTCACCGCTCGACAATCAGCGCCCGGTGCCCTTATGTCTTTCCCATGAAACAGCTTTTGCGCAGCAATGATCCAACAGCCATCGCCTTTGCGCAGGCTCTGCTTCAGGGCGAGGGTATAGACTGCTTTGAAATGGACGTAAACATGAGCATGCTCGAAGGCTCTATAGGAATTTTTCCGCGCCGGTTGATGGTTGCTGATTCTGACTATGACGCAGCCCGCGAGACACTGCGCGACAATGGGTTCTCTCTTGAGGACTGAGCCGTTCTCGGCGGACGAGTTGAGCCATGACGCATTTCTGGGCGGACGGCTGGTGATCGCACAACCGAAGTCGGGTTATCGCGCCGGGATTGATCCGGTGCTTCTGGCGGCGAGTGTTGAGGCGAAAGCGGGCGACAGCCTGCTTGATCTTGGCTGTGGATCCGGCATTGCCGGGCTCTGTGTGGCAAAGCGCGTGGCCGGCCTGAGCCTGACTGGGATAGAGCTGCAACCCGCCTATGCCGATCTCGCGCGACATAATGGCGCAGAGAACAGCGTCACACTCGAAGTCGTGACCGCCGATCTGTCAGACATGCCTGCCGCGCTGCGCCAGAGACAATTTGACCATGTGATCGCGAACCCCCCCTATTTCGATCGGCGCACCAGCACCGCCGCTCGTGATCCGGGGCGCGAGCGCGCGACGGGACAGGCGATTCCACTCTCCGACTGGGTGACGGTGGCGGCGCGGCGGGTGAGGTCAAAGGGCACGGTAACGATCATTCAGCAGGCCGAGCGATTACCCGATTTGCTTGCGGCCATGGCGTTTCATCTGGGATCACTGGAGGTTCTGCCCCTGATTCCCCGGCGCGGCCGTTCTGCAAGGCTGGTGCTGATCCGGGGACGCAAGGGCGGTCGTGCGGCAATGCGCCTGCATGACGGATGGGTTCTGCATCCAGGAACGGCGCATGGTCAGGGTATCGAAAAATACACGCACGCCACAGGTTCTGTGCTCAGAGAGCCGGCAGCTTTGATCTGGCCCCGTTGATTTAATGAAAACCTGATCAGAAAACTCTCGTCTAGTTTGCAACTGCGGCGTGACAGTATTGTAAAAATATGCTGCACTTCCCACGTTGGTTTGACACATCCAGATAGAGAGGAGACGGCGCATGAGCTTGAGTTCGCACATTGAAGAACTGAAGAGGAAACATCAATCGCTCTCGGAAAAAGTGGAACAGGCGCAGCGCGCGCCCGGTTCCAGCACACTGGAAATCGCGGAACTCAAGAAGCAGAAACTGAAAATCAAGGAAGAGATCGAACGCCTGTCGGTCAACGCCTGAAAACTGCGTCGGGATGAGCGGGAACCGGTCCAAGCGACCGGTCCCGCCTGAATTACAATCACACGAAAAACTGTGCGCCGTTCGCAGAGATGGTGGAGCCGTTGATAAAACTCGCATCATCGGAAACAAGAAAGACCACGCAGCGCGCGATTTCCTCGGGCTCGCCCAGGCGGCCCGCAGGAATATTGCCGATGATCATTTCGCGGACCTTTTCAGGCACCGCCATGACCATCTCTGTGGCGATGTAGCCGGGACAAACTGCGTTGGCAGTAATGCCTTTCGCAGCGCCCTCCTGAGCCAGCGATTTGACGATACCAAGATCGCCTGCCTTGGTCGCAGCATAGTTGACCTGACCAAACTGGCCTTTTTGGCCGTTGATCGAGGAAATGATTACGATCCGTCCAAAGCCGCGTTCTCTCATGCCGGGCCACACCGGGTGAACGGTGTTGAATACGCCGGTGAGATTGGTGTCGATGACTTCTTTCCATTGCGCGGGCGTCATCTTGTGGAACGGCGCGTCGCGGGTGATACCGGCGTTGGCAACAACGATGTCGATCGGGCCAAGATCGGCTTCGACCTGTGCAATCCCCGCCTTGGAGCTTTCATAGTCAGCAACGTTCCATTTATAGGTCTTGATGCCGGTTTCCTTGGTGAATGCTGCCGCAGCCTCATCATTGCCTGCATAGGTCGCGGCAACATGATATCCTTGCCCCTTGAGCGCCTTGGAAATTGCGGCGCCAATGCCGCGCGATCCTCCGGTGACGAGCGCTATTCTTGCCATTGTATCCTCCTATCTGGCTGCTGCGTTGATAACTTGGTTACTGATTTGAAAGGCATTGCGCAACATTATTACGCGAAAAAGTTCTGCGGCACGACCAGACTTGGCATCAATCAAAAAGGGTGCCCCGCAATGGCACCCTTTCGTGATCATTTACAAAAGCCTGAAGGCTACACTCAGGGACGCTCGACGCAGAGCGCAATCCCCATACCGCCGCCGATGCAGAGCGTGGCGAGGCCCCGTTTGGCATTGCGCCGTTTCATTTCAAAGAGCAGCGTGTTCAGGATCCGACAGCCCGAAGCGCCGATCGGATGGCCAATGGCTATCGCCCCGCCGTTCACATTCACAATCGACGGATCCCACCCCATGTCCTTGTTGACCGCGCAGGCCTGTGCAGCAAAGGCTTCGTTCGCTTCGACCAGATCGAGGTCAGAGACCGACCAACCTGCCTTTTCCAGCGCTTTGCGACTTGCTGCGATCGGCCCCACACCCATGATCGACGGATCAACCCCTGCCGTCGCATAAGAGGCAATGCGTGCGAGTGGCTCGATGCCACGACGCTCGGCCTCATCGGCACTCATCAAAAGTGTGGCCGCAGCACCGTCATTCAATCCAGAGGCGTTTCCGGCGGTAACTGAGCCGTCCTTGGCAAATGCAGGGCGCAGGCTTCTCATCGCGTCAATCGTTGAGCCAAAACGAATGTATTCATCCTTGTCGACAACGATATCTCCCTTACGCGTCTTGATGGTAAAAGCGATCACCTCGTCATTAAACTTGCCAGACTTTTGCGCGGCTTCGGCCTTGTTCTGGCTGGCCACGGCGAAGGCGTCCTGCATGTCACGCGTGATCTGCCATTGGTTTGCGACGTTCTCTGCTGTCTGACCCATGTGATAGCCGTTGAATGCATCCCACAGACCGTCACGAATCATCGTGTCGATGTAGGTCATATCGCCCATCTTGTGGCCTGCGCGCAGTTGCGCCGCATGGGGGCTAAGGGTCATGTTCTCCTGACCGCCGGCACAGACGATGGCAGCATCGCCCAACTGAATGTGCTGTGCGCCAAGCGCCACAGCACGCAACCCGGATCCACAGACCTGATTGACCGTCCACGCCGACGATTCGATGGGGAGGCCCGCCTTGATGTGCGCTTGTCGTGCCGGGTTCTGACCCTGTGCGGCAGTCAAGACGTGACCAAGGATGGTTTCGGAGACTTCAGATTTGTCGATACCTGCGCGCGCGACAACCTCCTCGAGCACCGCCGCGCCCAGATCATGCGCGGGTGTATTGGCAAAAGCGCCGCAAAAAGACCCGACAGCGGTGCGCGCCGCGGATGCGATTACTACGTTAGTCATTTATGTCCTCCACCAGGTTAGCCGACACGCAGAGCAGAATGGCACACGCTTGGATCACGCGAATCCCATCTGTTCCTTCGCCGTTTCGTAGCGTCATATCTCATGCGCCAAGATGCGACAACGGGCGGAGTGTCACATTCAAGCGCTGGCGCGGTCAAGCGTACTATCGAGCCAAGGAGGACGCACTGTGGGTGCTCCAAAGTAGTACCCTTGCAAGCAATCGATTCCCAGAGCCATGAGATAGGCTGCATCCTCCGGTTTTTCGACGCTCTCGGCAACGGTTATCATGTCAAACTGGCGACCTATCGTGATCAGCGCGCCGGTCAGAACCTGATTGTCGGCATCGGTCGCAACCCCGCGGATGAACTGTCCGTCGATCTTCAGGATGTCAAAATAGAAGTCCTTGAGAAACCGGAAGGACGTGTAGCCCGCGCCAAAATCATCCAGTGCAAAGCTGATGCCCTGGCGTTGCAATTCGTTCATGAAACCCACCACGATTTCAGGCACAAGCATTGCCGAACTTTCGGTGATCTCGAGAATCAGCCGCTCCGCGATCGTGGGATCCTGAGCAAGACCGCGCTTGAGAATACGTGTCCAGCGTGCATAGCCGATCGAACGGGCAGACATGTTGATCGCAAGGCGAAGATCGGGATAGTCCGACAGGGTTTTCAACCCCTTTTCAAGTGCCAGGCAATCAATGATGCGCCCGGTTTCCGTGACCTCGACAGCATCAATGAAGTCACGCGCCGGAATCACCCGCCCGGTCTCATCGAGCACACGAATGAGACCTTCATAGAAGGCAGGCTTGTCTTGCTGACCGGCTGGCACGACGGCCTGATAGGCGAGCATGACCTGCTTGTGGTGCACTGCCTGCTTTACCATGTCGATCACCGACCGATCCCGAATCGAGACGGCGACGGATAGCGGATTGTCCTGCCCAGCCGGGATATGGGCCAATTTGCGATTCTGCCTCATGTGCACCTCCAGGCTGGCGAGACCTCAGGCTGGATCAACTCTCTTAAGGATTGCTTAAATGTATGATTTAAAACATATTTGCGGCATCGAATTTGGACGGGAAGAACACTGATGGAAAGATGTGGGTGGGTCGGGTCGAATGCACTTTACGAGGCCTACCACGATACCGAATGGGGGGTGCCGGAACATGACAGCCGCAGGCTTTGGGAAATGCTTGTCCTAGAGGGGTTTCAGGCCGGGCTGAACTGGATTACCATCCTGCGCAAGCGGGATGATTTTCGCAAAGCATTTCAAGGGTTTGACCCTTATATGATTGCCCGTTGGGAGGAGAATGACGTCGCCCGCCTGCTGTGTGACCCGGGCATCATCCGTCATCGTGGAAAGATCGAAGCGACGATCATCAACGCACGGGCATGGCAGACCATTGAGGCCGAAATTGGCTTTGCCCCCTATCTCTGGGGGCACCTCGATGACCGCCCGATTCAGAACCGCTGGCAGAGCCTCGCCGAGGTGCCGGTCCAGACCGATCTTTCCCTAAAACTTTCAAAGAATTTGAAGAAGCGAGGCTTCAAATTCTGCGGCCCGACCATCGTCTATGCCTTCATGCAGGCCGCAGGCATGGTGAACGACCACCTCGTGACCTGCCCCTGCCATGCCCCTCTGTCCAGAGAGACGAGATAGACTGTCACGCCAACGGGCGCGAATTGCTCTGACCCTATCTGGTTGCTCCGTGATACCACGCCACGATCACGGCACGCTCCGGATCCTCCATGAAACTGACATTGGCCGGCGGCATGGCACGGCTCACACCAGCGTGCAGGTAGATCTGGCGTGCGGCGCGGGCAATGTCGGCCTCGGTCTCCAGAAGGATGTTCTTCGGGGCCCATCGGATGCCCTCGAAGAACGGTTCGCGGGCATGGCACATCGCGCAGCGGCCGGGCACGATACTGGCGACATCCTGAAACCCCTCGGCCTGCGCAAAGACCTGTTGGGATGCGGTCAGCGGTGTTGAGTCCGATGTTTCAGGACTGTCACGCATCATCGCGGTCGTTGACAGCCACATGATGCCAAGGAACAGAAGCGCCGTGACCGCCCAAGTCCACCAGGGCAGGCCACCCCCCGCATGCATGGTATTGAAGAAATGCCGGATCGTGACCCCCATGAGAAAGATCAGCGCGGCGATGATCCAGTTGTATTCGGTCGCAAAGGCCAGCGGGTAGTGGTTCGACAGCATCAGGAAAACCACCGGCAGCGTGAGATAGTTGTTATGGGTCGAACGTAACTTGGCGATCCGGCCATATTTTGCATCCGGCACCCGACCGGCCTGAAGATCGGCGACAACGATGCGTTGATTGGGTATGATGATGAAGAACACATTCGCCGTCATGATCGTGGCCGTGAAGGCTCCCAGATGCAGCATCGTTGCGCGCCCGGTGAAGATCTGGTTATAGCCCCACCCCATCGCCACCAGCAGGACGAAGAGCAACAGCATCAGCATGGTGGGCCACGCCCCGAGGCCGGATTTGCACAGCCGATCATAGATCAGCCAGCCGATGCAAAGAGATGCCGCAGAGATCACGATCCCCTGCCAGAGTTCAAGGTCGGCCTTGCCTGCGTCGATCAGGTAGAGTTCACCCCCGACCCAGTAGACGATCATCAGAAGCGCCGCCCCTGACAGCCAAGTGGCGTAACTCTCCCATTTGAACCATATCAGGCGGTCGGGCATGTTCTCGGGCGCAACAAGGTATTTCTGGATGTGATAGAAGCCGCCACCATGCACCTGCCACTCCTCACCATGGGCTCCGGGTGGCAAATGCGGGGCTTTCTGCAGACCCAGATCGAGCGCGACAAAGTAAAAGGATGAACCGATCCAGGCGATCGCGGTGACGACATGCAGCCATCGCACCGCAAAGGCCGCCCAGTCCCACATGATTGCAAGGTCGTGCATTTTGGTCTCCGTTCGATGGTCTGATGACCCTTTTCTCACTTTCCGTGATTGTAAGGAATTGAGAAAAGAAACCTAGCTGCTTCAACTAAAAACGAATAATCTCGAGACATGGCCTATCTGGAGAATTTAAAGACTTTCATCCGAGTTTATGAACTAGGCAACATGTCCGCCGCTGCGCGTGATCAGCGCATCTCGGCGGCTGTCGCCTCGGCGAGGATTGCTTCCCTCGAAGAACATCTCAATGTCAGGTTGTTCCAGCGCACGACGCGCATGCTCAACCCCACTGAACAAGGCACACTGTTTTATCGCGGTGCTTGCAAGATTTTGGAGGCCATGGAAAACGCTGAGGCGGATGTCTCCAATGTCACGCACAGTCCGCGCGGCACTCTCCATATTGCCGCGCCACTCGGATTGGGACAGCGCCTGATTGCCGGAGCAATCCCTGCCTTTCACGCGCTCTATCCCCTGATCACCATCCGGCTGCGCCTGTCGGATCGTAAACTCGACCTCGCCGCGGAGGGATTGAATGCGATGTTCTTTCTGGGAGTGCCCGAAGATTCATCACTTCGCATCCGCAAGATAGCCGATTGCGACCGCGTCCTGTGCGCCGCACCAGAGTACATCGCGCGCAAAGGGATGCCCGCGTCAAGTGCCGACCTCGCGAGTGGCGCGCACGATTGTCTGAACCTGCGCTACGCCGGCGCACCAGAGTTTCAGTGGCCCTTGAGAACGCCCGAAGGGGTCAAGCGCATTACTGTCTCTGGCCCGTTCGAATCCGATCACGGTGACGTGCTGACGCAATGGGCGTTGCAAGGGCATGGGATCGTGCTCAAACCGATCTTTGAAGTCCACGAATATTTGCAGCGTGGACAATTGGTCCGGGTTCTGGAGTCCGAACAGCCGGTGCCGATCCAGATGGCCTGTCTTTACGCGCACAGGCGTCGTCAGGATCCAAAGGCCAGACTTCTGATCGACTTCATGACCGATCATATCAAGGCATCACTGCCACGCCAGGCGGAATGATCGCCGACGCCGGCATTCGCCTCAACTACCGCGATATGTCGAGTAGCCGAAGGGCGACAGCAGGAGCGGCACATGGTAATGGCTGGCAGCGGACATGCCGAACCGCAGGGGCACGATGTCGAGAAAGCGCGGGCTTTCCGGCCCTGCTCCCGTTGCATCCAGATAAGGTCCGACGTGAAACATGAGTTCGTAAATTCCTGCCCGAAACGCCTCTTTCGGCAGGATTGGCGCGTCGGTGCGCCCGTCGTCATTGGTCACATGCGTGCCCAGATGCAGGCGCTCCAGACCGTCGAGCCGGTAAAGGTCTATCTTCAGACCCTTGGCCGGGCATCCCCTGGCGGTGTCCAGAACATGGGTGGTCAGGTAACCGGTCACGGGGAGAATCCTTTGAAACGATTGCGGCAGGCTCTCGGCCCTACTTTGTTCATGCCCGGTTTTACCACGCGTGAAAATAGAGGACACGCAAACAAGTCTTTCTTTGAATTTCTTAAAGTCACCCGAATTGATTTCTTTTATAAACAAATGAAATCTTGATCTAAAGGCAAGATCCGCTGCCCGCGCCGGGCGACGTGGTCTTGAAGGTCACATTTGGCGAGGTCCGTCATGAAACGATACCCCCGCGACCCGCGCGGCTACGGCGCGCAGACCCCGGATCCGCACTGGCCCGGCGGCGCCCGCATCGCCCTGCAATTCGTACTGAACTACGAGGAAGGCGGCGAGAATTGCGTCCTGCACGGCGATGCCGCCTCCGAGGCGTTCCTGTCGGATATTCCCGGCGCTGCCCCCTGGCCGGGTCAGCGGCACTGGAACATGGAGTCGGTCTACGACTACGGCGCGCGGGCCGGGTTCTGGCGGCTGCACCGCCTGTTCACCGGGGCGGGAATACCCCTCACCGTCTACGGGGTGACAACGGCGCTTGCCCGCAGCCCGGAACAGCTGGCCGCGATGCAGGCCGCGGGCTGGGAAATCGCCTGCCACGGGCTGAAATGGATCGAGCACAAGGACATGCCGGAGGCCGAGGAACGCGCATCCATCGCAGAGGCCATCCGCCTGCATGCCGAGGTCGTGGGCGAGCGTCCCCGCGGCTGGTATACCGGCCGGTGCAGCGTCAACACCGTGCGCCTTGTCGCTGAAGAAAGCGGGTTCGATTACATCTCGGATTGCTACGATGATGACCTGCCCTATTGGCGCAGGATCGGCGGACGCGACCAGCTGATGATCCCCTATACGCTCGAAGCCAACGACATGCGCTTTGCCGCGACCCCCGGTTGGGTGACGGGGGCCGATTTCGAATCCTATCTTACCGATGCCTTTGACACGCTCTATGCCGAGGGCGTGGCAGGCGCGGCGAAGATGATGACCATCGGCCTGCATTGTCGGCTCATCGGGCGGCCGGGCAAGATCGCGGGGCTCAGACGGTTCATCGCACACGTTCAGGCGCAGGAGGGGGTCTGGCTGGCGCGGCGCATCGACATCGCCCGGCACTGGGCCGCCACGCATCCCTGCCCGCCCCGCGAACGCCCCAGCGAGATGGATCGCGCGCGCTTTGTCGCGCGGTTCGGCGGCGTCTTTGAACATTCGCCATGGATCGCGGAACGCGCCCATGATCTCGAACTCGGCCCCGCCCATGATGGCGCGACGGGTGTGCACAGCGCGCTCTGCCGCGTGTTCCGCTCGGCCTCGCGCGGCGAACGGCTGGGCGTTCTGCGAGCTCATCCCGATCTTGCCGGCAAGCTGGCCACCGCCGGCAAGCTGACAGCCGAGAGCACGGCCGAACAGGCGGGGGCCGGGCTCGACCTGCTGAGCGACGCCGAGCGCGCGGACCTGCACCGCCTGAACGCCGACTATATGGCAAAACATGGCTTTCCCTTCATCATCGCGGTGCGCGACCATGACAAGGCGCAGATCCGCGCCGCCTTCGTGCGCCGCCTTGGCCATGAGACGGAAACCGAATTCAGCGAGGCCTGCCGTCAGGTCGAGCGCATCGCCGAATTGCGCCTGAGGGACATGCTGTCATGACCGAGAGGAGCCTGACGGTCGCACCCCTCACCGCCGAGGCCTTCGCGCCCTATGGCGACGTGATCGCGGCGCAGGGCGCGCCGACGAAGATGATCAATCAGGGCCTCTGCGGGCGCTATCATGATCTAGCGCGTCTTGATTTCGCGGATGGCCGTGCCGGGATCAGCCTCTTTGATGCCCAGGCCCGGCACCTGCCGCATGGGATCGACATGGTGGAACGTCACCCCAAGGGCAGCCAGGCCTTCCTGCCGCTCAGCCCGGTGCGGTTTCTCGTCGTGGTTGCCGATGACGCGGCGGGCGTGCCGGTGAACCTCAAGGCTTTTGTCACCGCACCGGAGCAGAGCATCAACCTTCTGCGCGGGGTCTGGCACGGGGTTCTGGCCCCCATCGGAGCGCCCGGCCGATTCGCCGTGGTCGATCGAATCGGCGCGGGCGACAATCTTGAGGAGCATTGGTTCGACACGCCCTACAGAATCGAGACCGTGCCGGATTTCTGAGCGCATCCGGCGACATAGACCTCGGCGATGGCGCGGTCGTCGCCCATCATCTGAAGCACGAAAAGCTCCTCTGACAGGGTTTCCGCCCGCTCCATCCTGAGCGCCATCGCATCGGTTGCGTGGGCGTTCAGAACCACGATGTCAGCCTCTGTCCCCGCCTCGAGCGTGCCGATGCGATCCGCAAGCCCGAGCGCTACGGCATTGCCCCGCGTGATCCAGTGAAAGGCGCGCAGCGGATGCAGTCTCTGGCCCCGGAGTTGAAGGATCTTGTAGCCCTCGGCGAGGGTTTGCAGCATCGAATAGCTGGTCCCGCCGCCCACATCGGTCGCGATTGCATTTGTGATGCCCTGTCCGCGCAGGCCCGCGTCGTCGAAAAGCCCGCTGCCAAGAAAGAGGTTCGAGGTGGGACAAAAGACCGGCTTCGCCCCACTCTCGCGCAGCACACCGATCTCGCGCGGCCCAAGATGGAGCGCATGCCCCAGGAGCGCCTTGGGGGTCAGAAGGCCATAGCGCTCATACACCCCAAGGTAATCTGGCGCGTCGGGATAGAGCCGCGCGGTATAGGCGATTTCATCATGGTTTTCAGATAGATGCGTCTGCATGTAGCAATCGGGATGCTCGGCCACCAAGGCGCCTGCCATCTCCAGCTGTGCGGGGGTCGAGGTGATCGCGAACCGCGGGCTGATCGCATAGAGCGCGCGGCCCTTGCCGTGCCACTCTGCAATCAGCGCCTTGCTGTCGTCATAGCCGCTCTGCGCGGTATCGCGCAGCCCCTCGGGTGCGTTGCGATCCATCAGCACCTTGCCGCCGATCATCCGCATCCCACGCCTGGCGGCGGCTGTGAAATAGGCCTCTGCCGAGGCCTTGTGGACAGAGCAATAGGCGACCGCCGTGGTCGTGCCATGCGCAATCATCTGATCCAGGAACCGCTCTGCCATCCGCGCGGCGTGAGAGGCGTCGGCAAATCGGGTCTCTTCGGGAAATGTATAGGTGTTGAGCCAATCCAGAAGCTGCGCGCCCCAGGACGCGATGACCTGAACCTGTGGAAAGTGGATATGCGTGTCGATGAAGCCGGCCATCATGAGATGCGGCCGATGGTCGATCACTTCGGCCTCGGGTGCCCGCATCCTCACCTCGTCGAACCCGCCCGCGGCCAGGATCCGGCCATCGGCCAAGAGAAGCGCGCCGTCCTCGACATAGACATAGGAATCGCGATCCTCCGGCCCTTCGGGTTCGGCGGTGAACGACAGAAGGCGGCCGCGCAGCAGTAGGTGTTTCGATGTCATTCCTCACTCTCCGATGATGGAGATCGGGGGCGGCACCGCGCCCCCGGTCATGTGTCGATCGCCTCAGCGTGTCTCACCTGGCACCATGTCATCGACCGGGAAATCGCTGCTCACCAGACTGCCCGCCTTGTGGAACGCCGGATAGATGAACAGGAACGCGGCAGAGATCAGATATCCCATGCTGATGCCATCGAAGGTGGGCCACTGCAGACTGGCTGAGTGGATGATGCCGACAAGGGACATCACGGCGGCGGCGAAGGCAAATCCGCCGGCATTGCGAAACCTTCCGTCGATGATGCTGGCCACGATGGCGCCCCAGATCAGCCCGGTCAGGATCGCGCCCTGACTGAGCGCCAGATGACCCTCGAAATGGGCGCCTTGCTGGAGCAGGGCCGCGGTCAGGGCCGGATCGCCGAGCTGCGGCAATCCCGCGACCCCCGACGCCCCAAGCGCGCCCATGAGCGAGCCCCATTTCACCATCAGGAAATTCGAGACATGCGGCATCATCGCAATCGTGACGGCGGCCATATGCTCGGTCTTGACCGCATGCGCGGTGTTGGTGATGAGGCTGAGCGCGACAAAGACCAGGACCGGTGCGGCGGCAGCCACCGGAATGAGGTTGTTGAGAAAGGCCAGCAAGCCCAGGAAGGCCGCGAGCGGAATGACGATCCCGACCCCGATCACATAGCCTGCATGGGCCCCCATCCGCTTGTAGGCGGGATGACCGATATAGGCCGTGGTCGGAAAGGGCGAGCCGAAAACCGCGCCGATCATCGTGCCGACGCCATCGGTCACCTGACAGAGCGCGACCGGATAGTGATCCCCCGCCGCCTCGGCGCTTTCGACATTGTTCATGGTTTCGATGAAATTGTAGATCTGCACCGGCACCAGCACCAGAAACAGTTCGGGATTGGCAAAGAGATGCTGGATCCCCGCAACGAGATCGCCAAGGTAAGGCAGCGGCGGGTAGAACCCGACCCCCTCAAAGCTGATCGAGGCCTCGCCGATGGCAAAGGCCACGACCGTTCCCACGACCAGCGCCAAGAGACCGGCGGGAATGTTGAACGGCAACCGGAAGCGGCCGACCAGCCCCCAGAGAATGATGATCATCGAGGCAAAGCCGATGAACGGGTTCTCGAAAATCGTGGCAAGCGGCACGACACCGATAAAGACGAGCGCGATCCCGCACAGGGTGCCCAGCATTCCGGCACGCGGCGTCACGCGCTTGAGAAACGGACCGATGATCGCGCCGAGACCGGCCACGATGCCACCCATGAACCCCGCCCCGATCCCGACCTGCCAGGCCAGCAGGGCATCCTGCGTGGACCAGTAGATCGGACCGATCACGCCAAAGAGATAGACGAACATGACCGGCGTCGAGATGCCGTAGGGCATCGCCGTCACGTCATGGCCCTGCCGTTCGGCCACATGCCTGGCCAGCCAGGCATAGACGACGATCCCGGCAAGGATCGCCACCGCAGCACCGGGCACGATGCGCCCGAACACGATTTCCGCGGGCATCTGGAACACGAACTGGCAGACGCCCGACAGCACGATCAGATTGATCAGGTTGTCTGTGAACAGGGCCCAGAACGCGCTGAAATCATTCCGCGCGAACAGTTTGTAGCTGTATGATCTTTCCTGCATGTGCAGGCCTCCTCCATGTGTTGCAGGGCCGCCCGGGCGGTCTCTCCTCCGGTACCGGATCGGGCGGGGTGGTCTTTACGCGGTCATGAACGGGACCGGGGTGGTCTGATGCACGTCACAGGTCAGGGCCGCCACCACCTCGGCGGCGACAAAGGCCGCAATCACCTCCGGACGCTTGTCACGGCTTGCGCTCGCCCCGATCGGGCAGACGAGCGCATCGGTCGGCTGTCCGTCACAGTGATTGCGGCACCACGCGCGAAAGCGCCCGCGCTTCGTGGCCGATCCGATCATCCCGACATAGGCGGCATCGCCCCGCGCCAAGGCCTGCGCGGTCAGCAGGAAATCCAGCGCGTGATCATGGGTGAGCACGACAAAGGCGCTTCCCGCCGGGGCCTGCGCAATGTCCGCTTCGGGCATGGCGCTGCGACGCAATTCCACCCCTTCCGTGCAGAGCATCAATTCTTCGGCCCGGCTGTCCACGACGATGGTGCGCACCGGCAGCTGTTCCAGCAGACGCGCAAGCGCGCGCCCGACATGGCCCGCACCCAGAACATAGACATGCGGCAGCCCGGCGGCCCGGCGATCCGCCGCCTTGAGCGCGGCACGCCGCCCTTCGGCGGTCAGTCTGCGCAGGGCGACCTCGACGCGCCCGCCACAGCACTGGCCGATCTCGGGGCCAAGCGGAATGCCCATCTCCAGCGCGGTCTCCTCACGCGCCAGCATCGCGCGCGCCGCATCGATCACCATGTATTCCAGTTGCCCGCCGCCGATGGTGCCAAGACAATCGTCGGCCGCCACAAGCATTTCCGCCCCCGCCTCTCGCGGGCAGGAACCTTGGACACGGTTCAGGCGGACCGCGATCACATCGGGGTTGCGATCGAGAAACGCCGTCAGGGTTTCGGATGCCATCATGACCGGGCCCCCCGTTTCAGCCGTTCCACCGCCATCAGCACCCGTTCCGGCGTTGCCGGGGCGTCAAGGCGCGGGCATTCCCGGTAATCCGCCACGCTTGACACCGCCATCGACAGCGCCTCGAACACCGAGATTCCCAGCATGAAGGGCGGCTCACCCACGGCCTTGGACCGCTTGATCGTGCGCTCCTTGTTCTCGGACCATTCGGCAAGCCGCACGTTGAAAATGCGCGGCCGGTCCGAGGCGAGCGGGATCTTGTAGGTCGAGGGCGCATGCGTCCTGAGCCGCCCGGCGGTGTCCCACCACAGCTCTTCGGTGGTCAGCCAGCCCATGCCCTGAACGAATGCCCCTTCGACCTGTCCCCGGTCGAGGGCGGGATTGAGAGAGCGGCCGACATCATGCAGGATGTCCGCGCGCAGCACCCGGTACTCGCCCGTCAGCGTGTCGATTTCCACTTCGGAACAGGCTGCGCCATAGGCGAAATAGTAGAACGGCCGTCCCTTGCCCGCCGCCCGGTCCCAATGGATTTTCGGCGTCTTGTAGAACCCGGCCACCGACAGATGCACCCGCGCCAGATAGGCCAGGCGGATGAACGCATTGAACGCGATGACCTCATCGCGGATCTGCACGCGATTGGGCAGGAACCGCACCTCTGCCGCTTCAGCCTGCCAGCGCTCAGAGGCAAAGGCGACAAGGCGCGCCTTGATCTGTTCGGCGGCGTCAAGGGCCGCCATCCCATTGAGGTCAGAGCCGCTCGAGGCAGCGGTGGCCGAGGTGTTGGGCACCTTTTCCGTGGTCGTGCGGGTGATCTTGATCCGGTCGATATCGACCTGAAACGCCTCGGCCACGACCTGCGCCACCTTGGTGTTGAGCCCCTGCCCCATCTCGGTGCCGCCATGATTGAGATGGATCGAACCGTCATTATAGACATGCAACAAGGCACCGGCCTGATTGTACCAGGTCGCGGTAAAGGAAATGCCGAATTTCACCGGCGTGAGCGCGATGCCGCGCCGGAGGATGCCGCCCGTCGCATTCTGCTCCAGAATGGCGCGGCGGCGGCTCTGGTATTCGGCGCTTTCTTCCAGTTCCTCGACGAGGCGCAGGATGATGTTATCCTCGACCCTCTGGTGATAGGGCGTGAGATCGCGGCCCTCGGCCCCATAGAAATTGGCCTTTCGGATCTCGAGCGTGTCGCGTCCCAGAGCATAGGCGATCTCTTCGATCATGCGTTCGGCCACGATCACGCCCTGCGGCCCGCCAAAGCCGCGAAAGGCGGTGTTCGACACCGTGTTGGTCTTCATCGGATGGCTTTCCAGCCGGACATGCGGATAGAAATAGGCATTGTCGGCGTGAAAGAGCGCCCGGTCGGTCACCGGACCGGAGAGGTCCGACGAAAACCCGCAGCGCGCGGCAAAACTGCCCTTGACCGCCTCGATACGCCCCGCAGCGTCGAAACCCACATCGTAATCCACCACGAAATCGTGCCGCTTGCCGGTGGCGGTCATATCCTGATCGCGGTCCGGGCGGATCTTGACCGGACGGTTCCATTTCTTCGCAGCCAGCGCAGCGACGGCGCAAAAGAGGTTCATCTGGCTTTCCTTGCCGCCGAATCCGCCGCCCATGCGGCGCACATTCACGCTGACCGCGTTCGAGGGCACCCCCAACACATGCGCCACCATGTGCTGCGCCTCGCTTGGGTGCTGGGTCGAGCAATGCAGGATCACGTCGTCATCCTCGCCCGGCAGGGCAAAGGCGATCTGGCCTTCGAGATACATGTGATCCTGCCCGCCAATAACCATCCGGCGGGTGATCCGGTGTTCCGCCAGGCCAAGCGCCTGGTCCGCATCGCCGCGCGAGAGCGTCAGCGGATCGGTGACATGCGGATAACCTGCCTCCTGCGCGGCGATCGGGTCGAGCGCATGCGGCAGAACCTCATAGTCGATGCGGGCCCGTTCCGCCGCGCGGCGCGCGGCGTCGCGGGTCTCCGCGACGACGGCAAAGAGCGGCTGGCCGTGGAATTCGACCGTCTCTGTCGGAAATACCGGCTCGTCATGGCGCCCGGTCGGGCTGATATCGTTCTGGCCCGGAATGTCATCGGCCGTCAGCACGCCCACAACCCCCGGCGCGGCCAGCACCTCTGACAGATCCATGGCGCGGATCCGGGCATGGGTCTGCGTCGCGCATCCCAGATAGGCGTGCAGCGTGCCTGCGGGCTCTGGGATGTCGTCGGTGTATTCGGCGCGTCCCGTGACATGCTTGACCGCGCTGTCATGCGCGAGGGTGCTGTGCACCGCGCCGCGAATTTCGGTTTGATCCTTCATCGCTGGCCCCCTCACGCGCGCAGCCGGACGGGCGTGCCGTCGCCGCCGCCTGCCGTCTCCATGTAAAAGCGCAGCAAGAGGTTCTGCGCCACCTGCATCCGGTAGCCGGACGAGGCCCGCCAATCACTCAGCGGGCTGAAATCCTGAAGCAACGCGGGCATCGCGGCCTCGAACGGCGCGCGGCCCCAAGCTTGGCCCAAGAGCGCCGTCTCCGCCACCCGCGCGCGTTTCGGAATCGCCGCCATCCCGCCAAAGGCCAGGCGGCAATCCGTGATCATCCCCTCTGCGACGGTGACGTTGATCCCGACCGCGACCGACGAGATATCCTCGTCCCTGCGCTTGGAAATCTTGTAGGCGGCACAGATTTGGCCCGGGGCAAGGCGGGGAATGCGAATGCCTTCGACGAATTCGCCCTCTGCACGGTCCTGCTTGCCGTAATCGACAAAGAACGCCTCCAGCGGCATCGTACGGCGGTGCGCGCCGCGCCGCAGGGTGATCTCTGCCCCAAGGGCGATCAGCACCGGCGGCGTGTCACCGATGGGAGAGCCATTGGCGATGTTGCCGCCAATCGTGCCCATGTTGCGCACCTGCCAGCCCGCGATGCGGTTCCAGTACTCTGCCATGGACGGAAAATGCGCGGCGATCAGGGGGCCAAACTCCGAATAGGTCACGCCTGCACCAATCCGAATGTCATGATCGCCGACCTCGACACGCTTCAACCCGTCAAGGTGACCGATAAAGATCGTAGGCCCGATCGGGCGCAAGAATTTCGTGACCCAGAGGCCGACATCCGTGGCGCCGGCAACGATGGTCGCCCCCGGTGTCTCGGCCAGGATCGCGGCGAAATCATCGGCGTCGGCGGGCAGGATCGCGCGGTTGTTCTCAGGTCCGGTCACGACCCGCGCCCCATCGCGCAGCGCGGCCAGACGCGCGGCCACTCGGTCACGCTCCTGCACCAGATGATCCGAGGCGGGCGTGCCATGGCGGCTGATCGCGGCAGCGGCGCGGAGGATCGGCGCATAGCCGGTGCAGCGGCACAGATTGCCCTGAAGCGCTGTCTCGATCTCGGTCTCGCTTGGGCTGGGGTGCTCCATCCAGAGCGCATAAAGCGACATGACGATGCCGGGCGTGCAGAACCCGCATTGACTGCCGTGCTCATCCACCATGGCCTGCTGAACGGGGTGCAGCGCGCCGTCATAACCGGCGAGATGCTCGATTGTGACCACGTGACAGCCATCGACAGAGGCGAGAAACCGGATGCAGGCATTCACGCTCTCATAGTGCAGGTTGCCATCCCTCAGACGTCCGACAAGAACGGTGCAGGCCCCGCAATCACCCTCGGCGCAGCCCTCCTTGGTGCCGGTCAGGCGCCGCTCGAGCCGCAGGAAATCAAGCAGGGTCTGCGTCGCGGTCACGTCGCGCAGGGTGATCTCTTGGTCGTTCAGAAGAAACCGGATGGTGTCACGCTGGTCCATGAGTCCTCCTAGCTGCGCGGATGCAATTGCAAGGCCAGAATAGAGGTTTTGACTATCTCTGGATACGCCGTCATTCGGAAAATACTTTCAACAGATCGTTGAAAATTAAACCCCCTCGGTGTTCACTGAAACCGGCAAGGACCGGCGGGCCGGGCGGCGAGAGGAGCACGTCATGCAATATATCGAAAGCCTTCGGGTCTTTACGCGCGTCGTGGAACTGGGCAGCATCACGTCGGGCGGGCGGGATCTGCGACTGACCCCGGCTGTGGCCAGCAAACGCATCAAGGAGTTGGAAAAACATCTGGGGGTGCGTCTCTTCAACCGCACCACCCGGTCGCTCACGTCGACCGAGGTCGGGCAACTGTTCTACGACGAGGCGCGCAAGATCCTCGATACGGTCGATGACGCCGATGCCGCGGTGGCCAGTTTTTCCGCCGCGCCGCGCGGTGTCATTCGCGTCACCGCCCCCTTGGGCGTGGGACGGCGCGTCATCGCCCCCCTGGTGCCGAAATTCGTCGAGGCCTTTCCCGAAGTGCAGGTTCAGATGCGGCTGTCGGATCGGGCGGTCGACATTCTGGGCGAGCGCATGGATGTGGCATTCTTCGTTGGTCTTCCCAAGGATTCAAACCTGAAACTGCGCAAGATCGAACACTGCCGCCGTGTGCTCTGCGCCGCACCGTCCTATCTGGAGCGCCACGGCACCCCGCGCACACCGGATGATCTGTTGAGCGGCGACCACAACTGCCTGCTCCTGCGCTATCCGCGGTCGCCAGAATATTTCTGGTTGCTGGAGACCAGCGACGGGCTGCGCAAGCTGGATGTCGCGGGCAAGTATGATGCCGATGATTCCGATGTGCTCACCGAATGGACGCTGGCGGGCCATGGCATCGCGAACAAGCCGAGATTCGACGTGGCCCATCATCTGTCGGCCGGACGGCTGGTCGAGGTCCTGCCCGAGACGCCGCCGCCGCCCTCGCTGTTCGGCTGCCTTTACCCGCATCGCAAGTTGCAGGATCCAAAGATCCGCAAATTCGTGGATTTCATGGCCGAACACAGCCTGAGGCACCTGCGCGCCGTTCAGTGACAGGCGCTCACGCGCCCGGCGGCGTCAGGATGTCCCGCAAAAGCGCCAGCGGATGCGCGCGCAGGGACAGGCGCAGCGCGGCATAATCCTCGACAATTTCCTCGCCCAGGGTCATCGCGGGCAGATGCGCGGCCGGCTCCACGATCCCCTCGCCGTCGAGATCGCGCGAGAAGAGCGGCAGCGGCGCCTCAGCCAGAATCGCCCGCGCCTGCCAGAGCGCGTCACGCCGCGTGAGCCCCGTCGCGGCAAAGGCATCGGCCTCGGCCAGTCGCGCCAGCGCCGCCGGGGCCACGCCCGCCCGCCGCCAGATCTCCTCGGGCCCCGCATAGCCATTGCCGCGCGCCGCCGCGATCCAGTCCGCCTCATCGCGCGCGAGCCCGCGGATCTGGCGAAAGCCCAGACGCAGCGCCAGCCCGCCGCGCCCGTCCGGTTCCACCGTGTTATCCCAGTAGGAAGCGTTGACGCAGACCGGGCGCACCTCCACCTCATGCGCGCGCGCGTCGCGCACGATCTGGGCGGGGGCATAGAACCCCATCGGCTGGGAATTCAGGAGCGCACAGGCAAAGATCGCCGGGTGATGGCATTTGATCCAGGCGGAGGCATAGACCAGAAAGGCAAAGCTGGCGGCGTGGCTCTCGGGAAAGCCGTAAGAGCCAAAGCCCTCGATCTGGTTGAAACAGCGCTCGGCAAAGTCCATGTCATGACCGTTGGCCTGCATGCCCCGCAGAAAGCGGCTTCGGAATTCGCTGACATTGCCGTGTTTCTTGAAGGTGGCCAGCGACCGGCGCAGGCGGTCTGCCTCCTCTGGCGTGAAGCCCGCGCCGATGATGGCGATCTGCATCGCCTGTTCCTGAAAAAGCGGCACACCCAGCGTCTTGCCCAGAACCCCTCCAAGCGCATCCGCGGGCAGGCTCACCGCCTCTTCGCCGTTGCGGCGGCGGATATAGGGATGGACCATGTCGCCCTGAATGGGCCCGGGACGGATGATCGCCACCTGAATGACCAGATCGTAAAAGCAGCGCGGGCGCATCCGCGGCAGAAAATTCATCTGCGCCCGGCTCTCCACCTGAAAGACACCCAGACTGTCGGCGCGGCAGAGCATCGCGTAGACCGCCGGATCGTCGGGCGGCAGGGAGGCGAGCGTGTGGCGCTGCCCGCGATACGCGGCCAGCAGATCGAACGCCTTGCGGATGCAGGTCAACATGCCAAGCGCCAGCACATCGACCTTGAGAATGCCAAGGCAGTCGATGTCGTCCTTGTCCCAGCAGATGACGGTGCGCTCCTCCATCGCGGCGTTCTCGATCGGCACCAGTTCGTCCAGCCGCCCCTCGGTGATGACAAAGCCGCCGACATGCTGGCTCAGATGCCGGGGAAAGCCGGTGATCTCGGCGATCAGTTCCAGCGTGAGCGCAAGGCGGCGGTCGCGCGGATCAAGCCCGATCTCGGCCAGACGCGCCGCATCGAGCCGCCCCTCACCGCCATGGCCCCAGATCTGCGAGGTCATGGCCCCCAGCAGATCCTCGCTCAGGCCCATGGCGCGGCCCACCTCGCGGATCGCCCGCTTGGTCCGGTAGTGGATCACCGTGGCGCAGAGCCCCGCGCGGTGCCGCCCATAGCGCTCGTAGATCCACTGGATCACCTCCTCGCGCCGCTCGTGCTCGAAATCCACGTCGATATCGGGCGGCTCGTCGCGCGCCTCCGACACGAACCGCTCAAAGACCATCGTGCCCACCTCGGGACTGACCGAAGTCACGCCCAGACAGTAACAGACCACCGAATTGGCCGCCGATCCCCGCCCTTGGCAGAGGATTCCGCGCGAGCGGGCAAAGGCCACCACATCATGCACCGTCAGAAAATAGGGCTCGTAGCGCAGCTTGGCGATAAGCGCGAGTTCATGCTCTATCATGCCCCGCACCCGTTCGGGCGCACCGTTCGGGTAACGCCAGACCAGCCCGTCCTCGGCCAGACGGCGTAGCCGGTCAGTGGGGCTCTCGCCATCAGCCACTTCGCTCGGATACTCGTAGCGCAATTCGTCGAGCGAGAAGGTCAGCCGCGCGGCCAGGGCGGCGGCGCGCTCCACCGCGTCCTCAAAGCCCATGAAGAACCGCCGCATCTCGGCCTCCGAGCGCAGGCGGCGCTCGGCATTGGGCAGGGCATTGCGCCCAAGGCTGTCCACCGTCACCCCCAGCCGGATCGCGCTCAGCACATCGGCCAGACGGCGGCGATGGGCGCGGTGCATCAGTGGGCAGGCGGCGGCCAGCGTCGGCAGACCCAGCCGCGCGGCCAGCCGCGCCAGCCGGTCAAAGCGGATCGGATCGCGCCCGTCATAGCGCGGCGCCAGCAGCAGATGCACGCAGGGGCCAAGGCGCGCCGCCAGCCGTGCTGTCTGTTCCTGCCAGCCGGGCGCGCTGCCCGGATGCACGAGAAGCTCAAACCCCGCCGCGCCCTCCAGCACATCCCCGAGCCCCAGATCGCAGTCCCCCTTGGGCGCACGCCGCCGCCCCAGCGTGATGAGTCGACAAAGGCTGGCCCAGCCCTCCCGGTCGCGGGGCAACGCGGTGAGCGTGAACCCGTCGCGCAGCACCAGCCGCGCGGCGGGAATGAGGCGCGGCGTGCAGGCCCAGTCCGGCACGACGGGCCGGGGCGCGGGCGGCCCGATCAGTCCACGCCCTGCCTCCAGCGCCCGCCGCTCGGCCACCTGCCGCGCGATCTCGCGCGCTTGCGCATGGGCGCGCACGATCCCCGCCACCGAGTTCACATCGGCGATCGCCACGCCCGCAAGGCCAAGCGCTGCGCCGCGCTCGATATACTCCTCGGGATGCGCGGCCCCGGTGAGGAAGGTGAAATTCGACATGGCGCAGAGTTCGGCAAAACACATGGGGGACTCGGGGCTAGAGCAGCGAGCCCTCATTATATTCCCGTTTTGTTCTTTTGCGAGTCTGCAAGGACTCGCTCATGGAAAGGCCCCGCGCAAAGCGGGGCCTTCCGACAGAGTCCGAAAGTACTCAGTTCGGGATCTGTCCACTGATCCCCTCGACATAGAAATTCATCCCCAGCAGCGTGCCGTCATCGGCCACCTCGCCCGCCGCCAGCCAGTCGGACCCGTCCTGCTTCTTCAGCGGTCCGGTGAAGGGGTGATGGGCGCCCTTGGCGATGGCGTTCTTGAGCGCGAGCGCCTCGTCACGGATATCCGCCGGAACAGCCTCGGAAATCTCGCCGATGCCCACCATGCCCGCGCCGATCCCGTCCCAAGTCTGCACACTTTCCCAGCTGCCGTCGATCACCGCCTGCGTGCGGGCGATATAGTAAGGTGCCCAGTTGTCGATGATCGAGCTGACCCGCGGCAGCGGCGCATATTCCGACATGTCGGACGCCTGACCGAAGGTGATCACGCCACCCGCCTTTTCCGCCGCCGCCTGCGGTGCGGTGGAATCGGTGTGTTGCAGGATCACGTCCGCGCCCTGTTCAATGAGCGCCGTAGCGGCGTCAGCCTCCTTGGCCGGATCAAACCAAGTATAGGCCCAGACGATCTTGAAATCGACATCCGGGTTGACCTTCTTGGCGTGGATATAGGCCGAGTTGATACCGCGAATGACCTCGGGGATCGGGAACGAGGCGATATAGCCGATGATGTTGGATTTGGTCATCCGCCCGGCGATATGCCCCTGCACCGCGCGCCCCTCATAAAATCGCGCCGAATAGGTCGAGACATTAGGGGCGGTCTTGTAGCCGGTCGCGTGTTCGAATTTAACGTTCGGGAACTTCGCGGCAACCGCCAGCGTTGGCTCCATATAGCCAAAGGAGGTGCTAAAGATCAGATCTGCCCCCTGCAGAGCCATCTCGGTGATGGCGCGCTCGGCATCTGCCCCCTCGGGCACACTTTCGCGATAGACAGTCTCGACCGCATCGCCAAAATGCGCCTCGACGGCGCGACGACCCTTGTCATGCTCAAAGGTCCATCCGCCATCTCCGATCGGGCCAACATAAATGAAGCCGACCTTGGTCTTGTCCTGCGCCAAGGCTGTTGTCGCGAGGCCAAGCGCAAGCGCGGCGGTGGTCAGCACTCTTGAAAGGGTCATGTTCTGGTCTCCCTGTGGTTATCGTTCATTGTGTCGCGTAAAAGACGCGGCCCAGAGAGCCGGGCGCGCGGGATTTGTCGCGCGCCATGATGACCAGCACGAGGATGGTGATCAAGTAGGGCGACATCGAAAGATACTCGACCGGGATGGCAAGTCCGGCGGCCTGTAGATTGAGTTGCAGCACCGTGACCCCGCCAAAGAGCCAGGCTCCGAGCAGAACCCGCCCCGCCTTCCAGGACGCAAAAACAACGAGCGCGAGCGCGATCCACCCTGCCCCGGCGGTCATCCCTTCGGTCCATTGCGGCACACGAATGAGGCTGATGTAAGCACCGCCCAGCCCGGCACAGGCCCCTCCAAAGAGGATGGCCAGCACCCGGATGCGCACCACCTTGTAGCCAAGCGCGTGTGCCGCCTCATGATTTTCACCCACCGCCCGCAGGATGAGGCCCGCGCGAGAGTATTTCAGAACCGCCCAGACCAACGCAACGAGAACGAGCCCAAGATAGACCATCAAATCATGGGAAAAAAGCACCCTCCCCAGAAACGGAATATCGCTCAGCAGGGGAATGTTCAGCCTGATCGTAGCGGGTGGCTTGAGGCCCACATAGCCCTGCCCAAGCAGCGCCGACAGACCCAGACCAAAGAGCGTGAGCGCCAGACCGCTGGCCACTTGATTGGCCAGCGCAAACTGGGTGAGAAGAGCAAAGAGCAGCGCCAGACCCGCGCCACCAGCCGCCGCCGCAACAAAACCCAACGCGGGAGAGCCGGAATTGACTGCCATGGCAAAGCCGCAGATGGCTCCGGTGATCATCATCCCCTCGACGCCAAGGTTGAGCACGCCCGCGCGCTCGACCACCAACTCGCCGAGCGCCGCAAGCAGAATGGGCGTCGAGGCGACCATCAACGAGGCCAGAAGAAGCGCCGGGTCGATCGAGCCAAAAAGCATCATGCCACCTCCCGGCTGGATATCCGGATCCGGTAGTTGGTCAATAGATCGACCGCCAGCAGGAAGAATAGCAGCATGCCCTGAAAGATCTGGATCGCCGCGGCAGGCAGGCCGAGGTTGGATTGCGCGATTTCGCCACCGATATAGGTCAACGCCATGAGGAGCCCAGCCAGAAGGATGCCCACGGGATGCAACCGGCCAAGAAAGGCCACGATGATCGCGGTGAACCCATAGCCGACGTTGAAATCAATGCTGACCTGCCCGGCCGGTCCCGCGACCTCGAACAACCCCGCCAATCCCGCCAAAGCGCCCGATGTGCCGAGACAAAAGAGCACCAGCCGCGCCGGGCGCACGCCGGCAAAGCGGGCCGCGCGCGGGGCCTGACCAGTCAGGCGAATGTGATACCCCAGAATATGTCGGTTGAGCAGGATATGGGCAAAGATCACCGCAATGAAGGCCGCCACAACACCCCAATGCATACCCGTTCCAGAGATCAATTCGCCATTATGGGCGCTCTCATACTGGCGCAGATTGCGAGAACCCGGGAAACCATGCCCATCGGGGTTCTTCATCAGCCCGAGCGCCATGGCCGCCAGTAATTGCTCTGCGACATAGACCAGCATCAGTGAGACAAGAATTTCGTTGGTGCCAAAGCGCAGTTTCAGCACGGCGGGAATCATCGCCCAGGCCCAACCACCCACCGCCCCAGCCAGAACCATTAACGGAAAGATCATCCAGCTTTCAGCCGGATAGAAGGCCAACCCGACACCCGCCCCAGCCAGCGCGCCGACGATATATTGTCCCTCGGCACCGATGTTCCAGATACCCGCCCGAAATCCGAGGCTGAGACCGATCGCGATGAGCACCAAGGGGGCGCCCTTGAGCAAAAGTTGTGGCCGGTAGTAAAATGCAAATTCACCAAACAGCGGCCGCCAGAAGATTGTGGCAATGGCCTCCAGGGGATCCTTGCCCAGTGTCGCAAAGAGGGCCCCTCCCGCAAGCATGGTAATGAGCACAGCCAGCACCGGCGTCAGCCAGGTCCAGAGCCGAGAAGGCTGCGGGCGCTTCTCGAGCCTCAGCATGGCAAGCCTTCCGATTTCTTCTTGGTTAAAATACCCAAATCCGACGGCTCAGCCATGTGCCACCTCCATGCCATGCGCTCCGCCCATCATCAGGCCAATTTCTTCGACACTGAGGCTGCGGGTGCCCCTGACCTCGGATAACCGCCCCTCGTTGAGCGCGCCAAAGCGGTCGGAGATCTCCATCAACTCGTCAAGATCCTGACTGATGCAGATCACCGCAGTGCCATTCGCTGCAAGGTCCAGAAGCGCCTGACGGATCGCGGCAGCAGCGGCGGCATCGACGCCCCATGTCGGCTGATTGACGACCAGAACCTCTGGGCGTTGCAAGACCTCGCGGCCAATCACGAATTTCTGCAGATTGCCGCCGGAAAGCGCTCGAGCGGCGGTCCCGGGCCCTGGGGTGCGCACGTCGAATCTCGTTATGATCCGGCGGGTAAAATCCTCTGCCTCACCCCATTTCAGAAAGCCATGTCGCGTCAGCTTTTCACGCGTCGCCGCGGTAAGGATGGCATTTTCCGTCAGGCTCATGTCCGGGGCGGCCGCGTGGCCGAGGCGTTCTTCGGGTGCGGTCAGCAGGCCCATCGCTCGCCGTTCTGCCGGACCCAATAGCCCGATCGGCTTGCCGTGCAGGCGGATCGCCTCGGCATCCACCCGAAATTCGCCCGAAAGCGCCGCGAGCAGCTCATCCTGTCCGTTACCCGCGACGCCACCCAACCCCAGAACCTCGCCTTGGCGAACGGCGAAATGAATATTCCTGAGCGAAGTGCCAAAATGCCCCGGAGCCGCCACTGAGAGTCCGGTCACATCAAGAGCCACCGGCCCCATGTCGCGGCCCGCACGGCGTGGGCTTGCAAAGGCCGCGCCCACCATCAGTTCGGCCATTTCGCGCGCCGATGTCTCGCGTGGCACACAAGAGCCGACATTCTTGCCTTGCCGCAGGATTGTTGCATGATCGCACAGTGTGCGGATCTCCTCCAGCTTGTGCGAGATATAAAGGATCGCCACCCCCTCGGAGGTAAGCCGCCGCAACGTTTGAAAGAGGATGTCCACCTCTTGCGGCGTCAGCACCGAAGTTGGTTCATCCATGATCAGAAGGCGTGGCTCCTGAAGCAGGCAGCGGATGATCTCGACCCGCTGACGTTCGCCCGCAGAGAGATCGCCGACCGTGCGCTGTGGGTCGAGCGGCAGGCCGTAGGTTTCCGAAACCTCACGGATTCGGCTGGCCAGGTCGCGCAAGGCGGGCGGATTCTCCATGCCCAACGCCACGTTCTCGGCCACGCTCATTGCGTCAAAGAGTGAGAAGTGCTGAAACACCATTGCCACGCCCGCGTTGCGGGCCGCGCGAGGCTCTGGAGGTTCGTAAGGCGCACCTCGGAATGTCATCTCGCCGCTGTCGGGTTTGACGAGACCATAGATCATCTTGACGAGGGTCGATTTGCCAGCACCGTTTTCGCCCAGAAGCGCATGGACCTCACCTTCATGGATGGCAAAGGTAACCCGATCATTGGCAAGAACGCCGGGATAGGCCTTGGTCAGTCCGCGGACGGCAAGCAATTCCTCTGTCACGCGCTTTCCCCCATGTTTTCGCCGGGCTCGACGTTCGCCATCATGTCCCTGTCTGGCACCGGTCGTGCGTTCTAGAGCCGAATCCGGTCGATGCTAGCAGGGTTTGAACCCATCCGCCTAGACGGAACCGCAGCGGTGCAGGCGGCGAGGACCGCCGCCCAAACCTTTTGCGAAAGGGTGTCAGAACTTGGCTGCCAGGAAGACCGAGAGTGAATCTTCGTCTTCGCCTTTCACGCCAAACTTGTTTTCCCAGTGGTTGTATTCCAGACCGAGCGTGAAAACATTCTCCTTTGCGCCAAAAGCATTGCCGATATCCCAACGCAACTGCGGCGAAAAGAGGATCTGATCGTCCACGCCTGACCCCTGCGAGCCGATGAAATCGACAAAACCTTGGGTCGAGAACTTCTGCCGTCCGAGCTGGAACGGCACCACCCAGACTATTGTCGCCTGATAGGTCGTATCAAGGTCGCGATCGAAGGGATCGTCCAGATTGTCATAGGCATAGACACCAAGGGTCAGGACACTGAACCCCGGAACATTGAAATTGACCCTCGGGCCAAGCAATGCAACCGAGAAATCGGTGCCCTGGTTCAACCCGATCTCGATGCCCGCGTCGCGTATGAAGCCACTGTCGGAAAAGGCGAGGCCGAGATTGCGGGCACTCAGAAAGCCGTAGATCTCGCCATACTGATCGCTCTCCGTATTGATCGACGGTCCGTCCTCATCCCTGAAAAAATCGACGAAGAAGAACAGTTCACCGACGCTGCCGACCGAAAGATGTTCGAGTGTGAGGGTGGTACGCGCGGTTTCATCAAGGCCATTGCGCCCCAGAATGTACCCGTCGCCATAATGTAGCTGCACTTCGGTGTATTGAAACCCGGCTTGTGCTGTGGCACCTGTCAAAAGTCCGGCGCAAAGAGCAAGGCCCGCCAGACCTGTCCTGATATGTTTGATCATTGTCCTGTCCTTTGTGGGGCCAGTTTGCATCTTGGATGGCGTCGCTGCACCAATGATACGCTGGCTCTGGTTCAAGTGACTGGAACCTTAGAAAGCAGTTTTGTTCCGTGACAAGCGCCCTGCTATCCGGTGGGCGGCAGGGCAGGATCGCAGGTTCGTGATGGAACGTGATCGACCGTCGATAGCCCGATGAATAAATGTGATATCATTCTCACGAACTACATGAAAAAATTGGTTTTTCAAATTTCTCGCGAAAGAGCTTCTGGATTCTCAGCTGTAATTCCGAGGGCGCTTTTCATCTTTCGGGAGCCTCAGGTCAAATGGGTGGTTGCGCCCCGGAGTGGCAACGACCTCCGCGTTCTCCCGACCCGCAAAACGCCCCGGGTCACAGCTTGGAAATGCTTCTTTCCCATAGGTCCGCATGGGGAGACCTGAAACTTGTTGCGATTGTGTTACGACTTGGAAACCATTTGTGACAGAACCTGCAAGATGTTGCCGATGCTCAGAGAGAGGCCCAAGCACGGCTTGAAGATCAGGATGAAGCCCAGTCCATGAGGCCACTTCAACCATCGGATATGGCTGTGATGCAAGCCAGGATCAGGTCTCACGGGGCGACACATCTGCGCTTTCCGGCCAGCCTGAAAAATGGTCGAACGCAAAGATCGCGCAAGGCGCGACGGAAAGACGACCGTTTCGACGCAAACAGACCGCGGGCAAGGGCCGGGATTGCCTTCTCTCAGGCTATTGATCTTGAATGATTTTTCAAAAGAAATCACTCGGCGCGCCTTGCGTCCTGACGGCCCGGTGCCTCCCGCTTCGGAGATCAAGAACTGCGAGCCTCATGGGCAGCGACGTAATGCGACCTGGAGCTTGGTTCATGAAGCGACGCTTTGACATCCTTTCTTGCCCCAGAATGGATGAACGGCAAGCGGCCTTGATGCTGACTCTCAGCCTCGGCTAGCGGCGGGCGCCACAGGCGCGACGCGCTGCGAAAATCAGCTGCCCGACCTTGGTTTGCTCCGCCGCACTGGTCCCGGCGGGGGCGGAAACCTTGACATAAAAGGGGGCGTTGTATCTATAAGACCATGCCGCACACCAGATGTGGATCAAAATAAGCAACCGATATTTTTCGGAATCGAGACAAGGAAATCAGTGATGCAGGCGACTGGAAGTTCGCATGACCTCGCGTTGAGGCGGGCAGATTTTTCGACATTGTGTGAGGCGCTCGACTATGCTGCGGGCGGCGAGACAGGTGTGAATTTCTACAATGCACGAGGCGAGCTTTTTTCCGCGACGACCTATCGCGACCTTCGCGTTCAGGCGCTCGAACTTGCACGCAAACTGTCCGGTCTGGGGATCGAACCTGGCGGTCGTGTAGCGTTGGTTGCTGAAACATCGCCGCATTTCTTGCGCTTCTTCTGGGCTTGCCAATATGCAGGACTTGTCCCGGTGCCGTTGCCAGCGACGATCAACATCGGCGGACATGCTGCCTATGTCACGCAACTTCGTCAGTTGCTGCGAAATTGCCGGGCGTCTGCTGCCATGGCCCCGATCGACTGGCTGGATTTCCTCAAAGAGGCTGCGGAGGGGCGCGACATGCGCCTGGTTGGCGGCCCGGATGATTTTGATCGGCTTGAGCCAGCAACAGGCGATCTTGCAGGGGTGGACCCGGAGAGCGTCGCCTATATTCAGTACACGTCCGGGAGCACACGTTTTCCGCGCGGCGTCGTGATCAAGCAAAAAACCGTGTTGGCCAACATCAATGACATGTCGATCAATGGCCTGAAGATGACGGCCGAGGATCGCTTCGGGTCGTGGCTTCCGTTCTATCACGACATGGGACTTGTGGCGTTTGTCATGATGCCGATGGCCACACAGCGCTCTGTGGATTTCCTGGGCACACATGATTTTGCCATGCGTCCCCGCAAATGGCTTGAGATGATGTCGGCCAATCGGACCACCATAACGTCTGCACCGCCCTTCGCCTACGAACTGTCGGTGATGCGGATGCGGCCGGACAGTGCCGAGAAACTTAACCTGAGCGCGCTGCGCGTGGCCTGTGTCGGAGCCGAAATGATCAGCCCGGAACCCTTGGAGCGTTTTGCCGAGGCGATGGCCCCCGCGGGTTTCAGTCCTACCGCTTTTCTGCCCTGTTATGGCATGGCGGAGTGCTCGCTCGCGATCAGTTTCGCAGGATTGGACGAGACGATTTCGATCGACCATGTCGATTCGGAATGGATGCAGCATACGGGGGTAGCCCGGGCAGTCGATCCGCAAGATTCGATGCGGTCCGGTCGCCACGTAACCCGCTATGTTGATTGTGGCATGTTGCTGCCGAGCTTTGAGGTGTCGATCCGCGACGGGAGCGGCAATCCTCTGCCCGAGCGTCATGCCGGCGCCATCCATCTGCGCGGACCTAGCGTGATGAGCGCTTATTTTCAGGATGAACAGACAACACGCGAGGTTCTGAGCGCGGATGGCTGGCTTGATACAGGCGACATCGGCTATCTGGCAGGCGGCCGCCTGTTTCTGACCGGTCGCAAGAAGGACATGATGATCATCCACGGCCGCAACATCTGGCCGCAGGATTTGGAGTACGTTGCCAAGAGCCAGTCAGGCGTGCATTACAATGACGTCGCTGCGTTCTCCGTGCCGTCCGAAGATGGGCACCAGGAGAGGGCGGTCATGGTTGTGCAATGCCGCGAACACGACCAGGGCAAACGCGCGCAACTGATCAACAACATTACCGCGCTTGTGCGTTCCGAGTTCGGGATCGACTGCTTTGTCGAACTTGTACCAACCCGGACGTTGCCACGGACCTCGTCTGGAAAGCTGGCACGGGCACGGGCGCGTCTGGATTTTATCGACCGCAGGCAGGCAGAAGCGGGGGCCTCGCGCGTTGTTCCGGAGCCCCTTCGGAGCAGACACGCAGAGCCTGATGCAATTCCGATCCGTTATATTGCATGACAGCACCTGTCGCGGTCACCGGAGCATCGGGCTTTGTTGGACGGACGCTGGTAGCACAGTTGCTAGGATCAGGGCACCAGGTCAGAGCAATGGTGCATCGGACTCGACTGGGTATCAATCACCCCGCGCTGGAAACCGTCACCGGAGATGTTACCGATGAGGACGCCCTCAAGCGGCTGATGACGGACTGCAAGGCCATTGTCCATGTTGCGGGTCTCGTACGCGGCCGGAGCGAGGCGGATTTCTTGCCGGTCAATGCAGAGGGCGCATCGCGCGTCGCGCGTCTGGCGCGCACCATGCGGATCTCGCCACGCCTCATTCTGATGTCGTCGCTGGCTGCACGTGAGCCGGGCCTCTCAGCCTATGCCGCCAGCAAGCGCAAGGGCGAGGAACAACTCGCCGCGGAATGCGAGGGCAGCGACCTGTCATGGGCGGTGATGCGTCCGACTGCCATTTATGGTCCGGGGGACCGCGAGTTACTGCCACTCTTCAGCCTCATGGCGCGCGGCATAACGCCGGTGTTCGGTCTGCCTGACGGGCGGGTGTCATTGTTGCATGTCAGCGACCTGGCTCATGCAACCATCGCGCTCATCAACAGTGATGCTCGCGGTGTGTATGAACTGCATGATGGCCGGGAAAACGGCTATAGTCTGGACGATATTGCCACTATTGTCGAAAGCGTCACAGCACGCGGTCGCGGGGTGCGGATAAGAATTCCAGAACATCTTCTGCGCGGTGTCGCATCGGCAAACCTTGTTGCATCACGTCTTTTCGGATACCAGCCAATGCTTACACCGGGCAAGGTCAACGAATTGCGGCACTCGGACTGGGTGTGCGACAACACAAAACTCAACCGTGCCACCGGCTGGCAACCGATGTATTCCCTGAATGACGGCTTGCAGTCCCTGCTCAACGGTGCAAGTCGCAAAAAGAATGAAGTGATATCCAATGTCATATGAATCCCAAGACATCGAACAGGAAATTCTATCGACCTTGTTCAGATTCCTGGCACGGTTTCCATCCAAAGCCGAAAAACTCACGGCTCAAACCAGTCTCACCGCAGACCTGACTTTGGATTCTGTCAGCATGATGGAGCTTCTGGTCGAAATAGAAGACCATTTCGATGTCGGTATGCCGCTGAATGCGATGGCCAATGTCCATACGGTTCAGGATCTCGCCGACCAGATCAAGTCCCTCTTGGAGAACAGGTCATGAGCATATCAGACCGCTTTGCCGAACTGGCACATATTCGTGACTCTCTGGGCAGCCTTGCAGCCGATCCCAGCCGTGTCGTCATGGAACGTTTCCTCTCTCCCACCGAGGCGGTGATCGGGAACCGGCCTACAATCCTTGTTGGCACCAACAATTATCTCGGGCTCACCTTCGATCCCGGGATTCTCAACGCTGCCTGCGACGCGATGCATGCCGAGGGCAGCGGCACCACCGGGTCGCGCATGGCCAATGGCAGTTTTTCGAGTCATGCGGCGCTGGAGGCGGAATTCGCTGAATTCTACGGCGTTCCGTCGGCGATGATCTTCTCCACCGGCTATCAGACCAATCTCGGGCTTTTGATGGGGCTCTTGAAGCCTGGGGACAAGGTCGTGCTCGATGCCCACAGTCATGCCTGCATCTATGACGGTTGCCGGATCAGCGGCGCCGATTTCTTTGCCTTTCAGCACAATGATCCAGAGGATCTGCGCAAGCGCCTCAGGCGTCTTGGCCCGGATGCCAAAGGTGCTCTGGTCATCGCCGAAGGCCTCTACAGCATGTGGGGAGATACCGCGCCGCTGTCCGATCTCTGCGCCGTGGCCAAGGAATTCGGTGCGTGGTTGATGGTAGACGAGGCACATTCCTTTGGCGTTTATGGTGAGAAGGGCCTTGGGCTGTGCGAAGAGGCCGGGATTCTCGATCAGGTCGATTTCATCACCGGCACCTTCAGCAAGAGCCTCGCCTCGATGGGCGGATTCTGCGTGAGCCGCCATCCCGAAATGAAGCTGCTGCGATATGGTAGCCGCCCCTACATTTTCACCGCCTCGTCGAGCCCGGCCAGCATCGCCGCCGCCCATGCTGCCCTGCGGGCGATCCGGTCCCGACCGGAACTCAAGGTGCGGCTATGGGCCAACGCCGAACGGCTTCATCGTGGTCTGACCGGTTTGGGCTATCGCCTCGCATCACCACCAAGCCCGGTGATCGCGGTGCAGGTGCCATCGCATGAAGAAGCGGCGCGGATGTGGAACGCACTTCTGGACGAAGGGGTCTATGTCAATCTCGTCGTGCCGCCCGCCGCACCCGAAGGCGCGTCGCTGTTGCGGTGCAGCCTGAGCGCCGGGCACAGCTTTGCGCAGATCGACAGCATCGTTGCCGCGTTCAATACCGTTCGTGATGGCGCGGCCGTGCCACTATCGCAAAGCGCAGGCTAGGTTTCAGGGTCGCGCCCATGATCCAGCCCGCGCTAACCTGACCGGTGATCATGAAAAACGAGACCCCAAAGGATCTGATCGGTCAAACAGTCACCGTGCTGGCGCATTTGTCCGATCCGCACCTGCCTCTGCCGACCGGCATACCGCCTCTGGCGTTGCTCAACAAACGCCTTCTGGGCTTGCTGTCGTGGCATTCCAGACGATACCGACTTCACCGCCCGGAAACACTGGACAAACTGGTCGCAGACCTGCTCGATCGAACACCAGATCATATCATGGTGACGGGCGATCTCACCAATCTTGGGCTTGACGTGGAATATCGCAGGGCGCGTGCGTGGCTCGACAGTCTGGGCGGCCCGGAGCGCGTGACGGTTATTCCTGGCAATCACGAAGCCCTCGTGTCCGGCGCATGGGAACAAGGTGCCGCGCATTGGCAACCCTACTGGCAGGGTGATGCCGCGGCCGAGACCGACGTTGTCCATTCCTTTCCGACGCTGCGCCGCCGTGGCGGGATTGCGCTGATCGCTCTGTCGAGCGCTATCGCCTCGCCGCCGGGCCTTGCCGTCGGAGCGCTCGGCCGCGCTCAGATTGACCGGCTTGTGCCAATCCTGCGCCAAACCCGTCAAGAGAACCTCTTTCGGGTGCTTCTGATCCATCACCCGCCGATCGACGGCACTGTCCGACACCGCAAGCGCCTGCGCGACGGGGCTGACTTGCGGGCTCTGCTTGAGCGCGAGGGGATTGAACTGGTCCTGCACGGGCATAGCCACAAAAGCCATCACCAGGTGTTGCAGACACGCGACGGACCGGCCCCGGTGATCGGTGTTCCCTCGGCCTCGGCAATGCATCTGGAATCGGCAGCCTATCACCTTTACGAGATCACTCCTACCAACCATGGGTGGAAGATCGCCCTCACTGTCCGACGCCTGGGTGCGGCGGACCACATGGAGACGAGCCAAAGCATCACTCTTGGCATAGACCGGGCCCACGCAATGCCAGAGGCAGCGCGGAAAACGCCGAAGATCTCGCCGCATTCGGTTTGACGTCACCGGGACGAAGGGCCATACCCCCGTCACCAAATCACTAAGCGTCCGTTCTCAATTGCAGGGACAATCAGCCATGCGTTTGATGCTCCAGCTGTTCCGTATCTATCCGCTGGCCAGTTTCCTGATGATCCTGGCACTCTTCCTGTCGGGACTTGCCGAAGGGCTGGGCGTGTCTGCGTTGCTACCCATGCTCAAGATCGCGCTCTATCCCGGCGATGGCGGAGCAAACGCCGCCCCCCCCGGAGAGCTTGAACTCATGGTGCTTGGTATTCTCGATTGGCTCGGGATTCCCTCCACGCTAGGCGCATTGCTGGTGTTGATCGTGGTCGCGGCCACCCTCAAGGCGATCCTCCTGCTCATCGCCCAGCGCCAGGTGGGATACACGGCGGCGCAGGTTGCAACCGACCTGAGGCTGGAGGTGCTGCGCAACATGATGCACAGTCGATGGTCTTTCTTCCTGCATCAGCCCGCAGGAAAACTGACCAATACGTTGGCAACAGAGGCCCAGCGCGCGGCAGATGCCTATATGCAAGGCGCCAACGCGATCACCTTCCTGATTCAGGCATTGGTCTATGCCGGCGTGGCTGTGGCCGTGTCATGGAAGGCAACCCTCGTCAGCCTGATTGGTGGCACCATCATCATCTGGATTTCCCATTTTCTGGTGCAAATGGCCCGCAAGGCCGGCAAGAAGCAGACCCATCTGATGATATCGCTGATGTCGCATCTGACCGACATGCTCCAATCAGTCAAACCCCTCAAGGCAATGGCCCGTGAGGATCTGGTCGATCAGTTTCTCGAACATGAGACCATCCGCCTGAAAAAGGCGCAGCGACGTCAGGTCATGGCGGGTGCCGCGCTCGCTTCTGGCCAGGATCTGATGTTTGTCTGCCTGATCGCACTCGGTGTCTATCTGGCGTTGGGCCTGCTATCGATGGATTTTGCAATGGTCCTCATTCTTGCGGTCACATTGGGCCGCGCCTTTTCGTTCCTCGGCAAGGTGCAGAAGCAGTATCAGAAACTCGTTCAGAACGAGAGCGCCTATTGGTCGCTAAAGGAAACAAGTCAACTTGCAGAGCGTCAAAGTGAACCTCTCGGCGGGGATCTGGCCGCTACGCTTAACTCCGGGGTATCCTTTCGCAAGGTCGATTTCCTATACGATGGAAACTCGGTCATTTCTGGCCTGGATCTGGAGATCCCGGCACATCAAATCACCACGATCATTGGCCCATCAGGATCTGGCAAGACCACCATCATCGACCTGGTGATCGGTCTGATACACCCAGATGGTGGAGAGATCAGGATAGATGGTGTTCCGTTGCAAGAGATCGACCTCAAGGCCTGGCGGCGCATTGTGGGGTATGTGCCGCAGGAAACCGTTCTTTTGCATGACAGCATCTTGTATAATGTCACCCTCGGCGACCCAAGAATATCCGAGGCGCGGACAAGGGAAGTGCTTGAACGGGCCGGGGCGTGGGACTTTGTCAGAGATCTGCCTGAGGGCATCCATACTCTTGTCGGTGAGCGGGGCGGGCGGCTTTCGGGTGGCCAGCGGCAGCGCATCGCCATTGCCCGGGCACTGATCAATGATCCAAAGCTTCTGATCCTTGACGAAGCGACGAGCGCGCTTGATCCCGACACCGAGGCGGCCATCATCTCAACGCTGCGCGCCCTCAGAGAGCAACTCACCATCCTCGCCATCACTCATAACAGCGGTCTTGCGCAGGCCGCAGATGTGGTTCATCGACTCGAACCCGCTGGCAGCATCAGGACCTGATGGGTCTTTCCGCATGGTTCGACCTTTCACTGCAAGGAGGATTCAAACCCATCAGAAGGTGGATCCGCTCCACGGCGCGCTTCAGGTCGCGTGGCGGCGCAGACGGGTTGGCGGGCAGCGGATCGCCGAGCCAGACCGCCTGCCCACCGCGCTGGAGCCCCAGATGGATCTGACTGATATCCCGGGTCAGATGCTTCCACCCCCAACGCATCAACGCGCGGTAGGCGAGCGTGCCGAGCGACAGGTCCGGGCGATCTCTGCCTCGCGCCGAGCCGTCCGTTGCCTTTGCCGTTTCGCCCGCCGCGGCAAGCATGTCGTGACGCATACCAAGTTTGCCCGCGCCTGTGTCGAACATGTGAACCGGCTTGCCTGTAGCGCAGGCTTCAGACAGCATCGAAATGCTGTCGGCTGAAACGATCACCTCGTCGGCAAGCGCGAGAAACCCGAGATAGGGATTCTCGGGATCCCCGCGCTGCCAGCGATAAAGTTCCATGGGCACCTCGTGTTCTGCAGCGAAGGCATCGATGGCCGAGGTCGGTGTGCGCGCGCTTGAACTGACCAGCAGGCTCGCTCTTCTTGAGCGCGCCAGCGCAACTGCGTCACGCGCCAGCCGTCTTGCGGCATGTTTCCCAAAGGCGTATGGCCCGCTTGTTCCGCCTATGTTCACAACAATGAACGGGCGCGGCAAATGGGAGAGCCGTGGACTCCAGCGGGCCGCTGCTGCAACCAGATGCTCAGGGTTCACGCCATGTAGTGGCAGCGCATTACGCAACACGTTGGACCGCTCCGGCACACGATATTGCGGCGTTGTGATCACCAGATCAAACTGTTCGGGATCCGCCCAGAGCCGACCAAGATAGACAAGACGCGTCCGGCCCCCGGACTGGTTGCGGATCCAGCGACAGACCGCTTCGTTGCGCATCCCCATGGAGAGCACAAGGTCTGGCCAAGGCGGCACAAGCACATCCGAGAGAGCAGGATCAATGCCGTGCAGATCGCTACCGCGCAACACATTGGTGCGCATCTCGTATTTTCGGTAGCGCAACGTCTTGATCTCAAAAGGAAAGCCAAGCCCCTCGGCCAGCGCGCGCAATTGTGTTCGCTCGCCCGCACGATAAGCATCCACGATCCAGGTGCGCGGAAATGCGCCGGACTCAGACATCAACGGCCCGAACTTTGGCACGGTCCTTGGGCCAGCGCCGTTTCATACAGAGCCATTGGCCGGGATCTTGCCGGATCCAGTCCTCGTAGAGCTGGTTGATCTGTACCGTCAGATCAAGGGCTTGCGCCTTGCGAGGGGCGGTCGGATCGGCCGCGGTGAGCGGTGCCATGACGTCGATCCGGTATCGAGAATTCTTCAGCCTCACGACCCGCGTTGGGATCAGCTTGTAGCCGCGCAGCGCCAGCATGGCGGGCATTGTGCTGGTCTGAGTGGGCACACCAAAAAAGGACACCATCTCTCCCTGATCGATACGGGTATCAAAGGCCGCACCGACCGAGCGCCCAGCCGCCAACTCGCGGATCAGTTCACGACCGCCGCCGATGCTCGGCACAAGTGGCCCGCCAAAGGCCCGGCGGCGTGCAAGAAAGAAACGATTGAGCCATGGATTGCTCTCCGCGGCATAAAGCACCGAGATCGAAATCCCATATTCCCGACCGATCAGGGGAGAGAGTTGCCAGGCCCCGACATGCGCCGTGGCAAAGACGATTGGTTCCTTGCGCGCGATCGCCTCCTCTGCTTCGGGGTGCAGGGAAAACTCGAGGAACCTCTTTCGCCGACGCCAGATCCGCCCGAGCAGGAAGAGCTCGACCGCAGCAGAGCCTGTTGCCCGAAAAATGCTCCGCGCCACGCGCTCGCGCTCGGCCTCTGTGGCCTCGGGCAAGACGAATGTCAGATTGCGCAGCACGACGCGCCGCTTCTTGCCGTTGCGATAGCCGAAAAAGCCCATGACACGCGTAAAGAGCGCAATGGCGACCGGAAACGGCAACATCCGAACAAGGCCCAGCAACATATAGAACACTGCCGCCTCCAGCAGCCACACCGGCGTCTGGATCCAGGGAAAGCGGTCAATCTGGTCTTTGGGAAGCAGGTAATACTTGGGCATGGTCTGGTCCCGGTCCCGGCGGACATCACGAGTCTGAAGATGTGACCTTGCCGCTAGTGCTTCTCGGTCCCTGCCGGTTTGGTCGGGTAGGTGCCGAACAGCCAATCCCACAGCGGCGAACTCACGCCATAACGTCCGTTCTCATCGGAGAAATGATGCCGCATGTGATAATGTTTGAGGAACTTCAGCCACGGGTGCCGCATCGGAAAGTGATGCGTTGCATAGTGGATGTAGTCGTAGATCAGATACCCGATGATGAAAAAACCGGTGAAGGGCTCGGCCCAAGGGTATGGCAAGATGAGATCGAAGAAAAGCCATAGCACGGTGATGATCGGCAACGCCCCGGCTGGTGGCATCAGGAGGCGGGTCTTGTCCTGCGGAGTGTCATGATGCACGCCATGGAACAGGTAGATAAAGCGCTTTCCGGCCTCGGTCTTGGGCTCAAAGTGAAAGAGATACCTGTGCAAAAGGTATTCTGCCAGCGTCCACGTCAAAAGACCTGCCACCCCGATCAGAGCCAGCCCCAACAGATCGATCTGGTGCATACTGACCGCTCGCACCAGAAGCCAGACTGCGACGGGTCCCCAGACCAGCAAGGGAACGATGGGATGCACGTGGCTTAGTTTTTCCAGCAGCGGGTTCTTGAAGAGACGCACCGAGGCATCCACACGATGTGTCCGGCTGGGTTGATGGTTCGACATGGTGAACTCTCTCGTGCAGGGACTTACTTAGGCGTCTTATATACGTCTGTCTTGCTCAAGAGAACAGTGGTCGGCCAGATTTTGCTGGTACAGAGCCATTGGCCCGGTCGCGCCCTGATCCAGCTCTCGAACTTTTCATTGACCTGGAGCCCGAGGTCATTGATTTGCGCGTCGAGATCGGCCTCGGGGTCACGTGGCCGAAGCGGCGCATGAAAACGGATGCGAAACCGCGCACCGGGCAGGCGCTCGACCTCGATCGGCACCAGTGGCACCTGATACCGCAAGGCAAGGCGTCCTGGCAGGACGGAAGACTCCCTTTCCTCTCCGAAAAACGCAAGCGGCTTGCCGCCCTCAATCCGCCGATCAGCAACAATGGCGACGGAACGATTTTCGTTGAGAGCGTTCAGGAACACCCGCAGCCCGTCACCGCGCGACACGAGTTCGCCGCCAAGAGCCGCGCGGAAATGCAGCATCATCTGGTCGAGCCAGGGATTGGCCAGTGGCGCATACATGATGCGTTGACGAATACCGAGACGTGTGATCGCGGCGGCGGCCACTTCCCAGTTCGCGATATGCGCGGATATAAAGACCGCCGATTTGTTCGGGTCGCTATAGGCAGGAATTTGCTCAATAATCTCGATTTCAAGAAAATCACGCTTCGGGTCAACGATCTTTCTCAGATGCGGATACTCTGCCATGACCGCGCCAGCATTCGACCAGACATCGCTTGCCAGCCGATCGATTTCACCCGGTGATCTGTCCGGCAGGGCGAGCGACAGATTGGCACGCACATATTGATTGCGACGGTATAGAATTTTCCCGAACACTCGACCAAGACGCCCCCCCATGGCAGAGGCCCAAGCCACCGGCAGGATCTTGAACAGACCGAGAATAGCCCCCACCAAGAGCAGATCGAAAAACCAGAGCGCGCGGCTTACCAGCGGGCTTTCAAGGGCTTTGTGACGGAGCGTGTTTCCGAGGATGAACTTGGCCAATGTTACTCGACTTACCTATGGACAGCATCGTAAATAGCTTTCGGTGTTATTCGGGGTTGCAGCGTGAAACTTCAAGCGTTTTCGTAACGTCGTTTCGCCACATAGCGGAACACGGCCAGAACGAGTTGTGCCGTCTTGCAGATGTGCTCCAGAACCACAGTGTCGTCTGGTAGCTTTTGTCCCCCGCACTCCGGTAGTAAGGTGCGCGTGGTCCCTGATCAACTCAAAGGAAACGCATCTTATGTCGAACGAAGCCCCCGGTCGCGGCGAGATCAATGTGGCCGAGGCCCATCGAGGAGCAGAAAGACGCGACTTTCTGCACCTGCCTGAGCGGATCTATGCCGATGATCCGGCATGGGTGCAACCGCTGTTGTTGGAACAGGCACAGCGCGTGTTTCGGAACGCGCCGCTCTTTGCACATTGTGAGGTCGCACGATGGGTGGCCTATCGCGAAGGTAAGCCCGTAGGGAGAATCACGGCACAGCTTGATCGCCTTCAACCGGAGGCGCCGGACGGCAAGATCGGCTATTTCGGGATGCTCGAGGCGGTCAATGATGCGGAGGTGTTTTCTGCCCTCTTCGCGACGGTCGAGACGTGGCTGCGCGCACGCGGAGCGGTCTATCTGCGCGGACCATACAATCTCTCGATCAACGAGGAAGTCGGCCTTCTGGTCGAGAACTTCGATGCGCCACCCTTCATCATGATGGGTCATGCCCCGCGATACTATCAAAAACAATTTGAGAATCAGGGCTTTGTGGGATTAAAGGATCTCCTGACCTATTTGGTCCGCCCGGATTTTGTCGCCCCCGAGGTCATGACGAAGCTTGCTGCCCGTGCCAGCCGTAAGGTGACGATCCGGCCATTCAATCGCAAGGCCAAGATGGCGGATTTCGAAGCCATGCGCGACATCTTCAACGATGCATGGTCGGATAACTGGGGCTTTGTTCCGTTTACGCACGAAGAGTTCGAAGAGACCGCCAAGGTCCTCACAATGCTGTTGCCCGATGATTTTATCCAGTTTGCCGAGATCGAGGGAAAGCCAGTGGCCTTCATCACCGCCTTTCCGAACATCAATGAACTGATTGGCGATCTGCGGGGACGGCTGCTACCCCTCGGCTGGGCAAAGATGCTCTGGCGGATCAAGGTGAAGGGCACACGCAGCGCGCGCGTTGCCTTGATGGGAGTGCGCAAGGAACACCAGTATTCGCGCCTCGGCCCGACATTGGCCTTTCTGGTCATTGATGCGGTCCGCAAGGCGATGGTGGCGCGCGGGATTGATAAGGTTGAGATGGGCTGGATCCTGGAGGATAATGATGGCATGCGACACATCATCGAAGAGATTGGCAGCACGATCCACAAACGATATCGCGTCTATCAGAAGCGCCTTTAGATTGAATGTGAAGTGTCCAGAAATGACCTCAGCTTGGAAAGTGAGACCGTGACCGAATTTGCTTCCGTGATCCTTGCGGGCGAGAGGGCGGCGCACGATGCGTTGCGCGATCACACCGGCGTCGAGTGCAAGGCGCTGCTCGATATCGACGGCACAAGCATGATCCGGCGAGTCATCAATGCGTTGGAAGGGGCGGATTCGATCTCATCGATCCATCTCAGCGGCCCTGCCGAGACTTGTGTCAGGACAGATGCCGGGCTGTCCGGGTTGATTGCGGACGGACGCGCCACGTGGACCGCACCAGCCGCATCTCCCAGCACCAGCGCGTATCAGATGCTGAACCGCATTCCCGGCGCACAGCCGGTCTTGATCACAACCGCTGATCACCCTTTGCTCACCAGCGAGATCGTCGATCATTTCTGCCGCGATAGCGCCGTGAGCGGATGTGACGTGGTGATCGGGCTGGCCCCGCATGATCTGGTCAGGACAACCTATCCCGATCTGAAAAAGACCGTCTTGCGCTTTCGCGATGGGCATTATTGCGGCTGCAACCTCTTCGCCTTTCTGACCAAAGACGGCCGCCGCATGGCCGATTTCTGGCGGCGCGTTGAACGCGATCGCAAAAAGCCTCTGGTGGTGATCAGTCTCCTGGGGATCGGCGCCGTCCTGCGCTACCGACTGGGCTGGCTGACGCTGCGCGGCGCGCTTGCGTTATTGTCCCGCAAGGTTGGCCTGCGAATCGGGGTTGTGATCCTGCCCTATGCCCATGCGTCGGTGGACGTTGACTCGGTGGCAGATTATCTGCTTATGCAACGATATGCTAAAGAGGCGAATGCGCCACAGCCCAAATCCGGATCTGATCTATCAGAGCAGTCCTGACCCACTCTTCTCTCAGCAAGCGAGATGCACTCATGACAACAACAGTCACCCAGATTCTCAATTTTGAAGCGGTTGAAAAAGCGCCCCTCGAAACCCAGCCTTTCAGCTTCATGGTTGCCAAGAACGTCATCCCGGACGCGATGCTGGAGCGGGTCAATGCCGACTACCCTCAGATCGACATTCCGGCCAATTTCAAGCCGGAAAGCCTGAAATACGGACCAGCCTTCGCACAGGTTTTGGCGGATCTGGACAGCCCGGAATTCGAACGTCTGATCTCGACTAAGTTCAGCATTGATCTGAGCCGCACCACAAAATCCATCACGGTGCGCAAGTTGTCCGAGCCGAGCGATGGCAACATCCATACCGATCACTGGAGCAAGGTGATGACGGTGCTTTTGTATTTCAATCCCGAGTGGCATCAGGAGGGCGGCAAGCTGCGAATGCTGCGCGGCAAGCATGACATCGAGGATTATGCCGCCGAGGTGACACCTTTGGGCGGCACTCTGCTTGCGTTCAAACGCAGTTCAAACAGCTTTCACGGCTACAAACGCTTTGACGGCGAGCGCCGCATGGTTCAGGTCAACTGGGTGCGCTCCGATCCGGTGGCGCTGCAAGCACAGCGCTTGTCTCGCATTGGCACCCATACGGGCAAGCGGCTTCTGCGTCTGGCGCAGGGTCTGCGCGGCGGCGCACGCTAGGCCGCAAGAGAACTGGCAGGGGTAGGTCAGCCTGCCCCTGCGCGTTCAGACGCCGGAATATCCAAGGCTCGGATCAAGTCGGTCCTCAATCATCTTGTCGATGGTCTTGACCTGATCCGGCGTGAAGTAATCGCGATACCCGCCAATCTTGCCACGCCGGACCTTGAACGAATCGGGGTTGTTCTCGTCGCCGGGTTTCACCCGCTGACCGCTTGCGCGCATTCCTTCATTCTGGGCCTCGCGCTTTTTCATGTTCTCATAGGCTGCATATTCCCGTGCCGCCTCGACATGCTCGGGCGTGCCGGGCGTGCCGGTGAACGCGACAACCGTTTGAAGAGTGGACGCAGGATCCGCACGCATGTCCTCATAGCGGATCACCAGCAGGTCATCGCCCATCATCGGCCGCGCTCGGGCCCAGCCGTTGAAATACTCGACAATGCGCGGAATACCGCAGGCGGGATTGCACACGAAATCGAAGATATCGATCTTGGCGCCATGTGGCGGGTAGAAGTTCAGTTCCTTCTTTCGCGGCAGCATCCGATATTGCCACTGGAAATATTGCGACACCGCCACATCGCGCGGATCACGCACCAGGAGAACGACCTTCTTGCCGCGGAAATGTTCCAGACTGTCCCACTGGCGAAGGTAGTCACGCATGTAATTGTTATGGGTGAACAGCACTTTGGGCGCGCGCGAGTCGATACGATGGTAATTGTCGAACTCCAGCATATGGTCCGTCGACAGTCCGAAATGCAGTTGGTAAAAGCGTGACAGCATGACCCGAAACCAAGTCCGCCCGCTCTTGCCCCAGGACATCAGCACCCAGTCCGTCTCTTGCAACTTGCGGTATTCCTCTTTGCCCCTCAGGCGGCGCTCGAGCGCCAGCTTCTCTTTCTTGGGCAAGAAGAACAGCGTGGCGAGCGCCAGATGACGCGTGGCGACAGCGTGGATTTCTTTATAGGACGTCTTCAACATGACTATGCTGTCTTCCGAGTTGTCAGAGGTCGCCCCCGGACGTAAGGGCATCAAGGCTTGTGTGGTGGGACGATCTGGTCGATATCCCCAAAGTGGCGGCGTCGTGTTAGCCTCCGCGACAGTGCGGAATAGAGGGCTTGATCGGCCCCCAAACGTAAGATGATGCTCCTTTGGACCAAACCGGCCTGACGATGCAAGGGAAACTCTGGGTTCTTCTGGGCCGAAAGGCGGGTGACAATGCGCAAGTGCTGGCTCTGGCAGAGGCTCTGGGCTGGTCCTTCGAGCAAAAGAACATCAGCGCGCGCAGCTGGGAGATCCTGCCGCATCTTCTGTTTGGTCCGACCCTCGCGGGGATCGACCGTCGTGCCTCGAGCCCGCTCGCTGCGCCATGGCCGGATCTGGTAATCAGCGCAGGACGCCGCAACGAGCCGGTTGCGCGCTGGATCCGCAGGCAGGCCGGCGGAGCGGTGCGTCTGGTTCATGTTGGGCGCCCCTGGGCACCGCCCGCAACCTTTGACCTCATCGTGACCACACCGCAATATTTTTTGCCGTCTGCTCCAAATGTCTTTCTCAATCCGTTGCCGATGCACCAAATCACCCGCGCAAAGGTCGATCTTGCGGCAAAACGGCTCGCGCCACGGCTCGCGCATCTGCCGCGCCCCTTCACAACCGTGCTGATTGGCGGCGATAGTGGGCCGTTCGTCTTTACCCCCGACAAGGGCCGCCGTCTGGCCCAAGGGGTCAACCGGCTGGTGGCGCAGACCGGCGGCGCTGTTCTGGTCACAGACAGCCCACGCACCCCCCGCGCCGCGACGGAGGCGTTTCGCGCGGCGCTCGATGTGCCGGCAGAGGCCTATTGGTGGCACGATCACGACAGTGCCGTCGAAAACCCCTACCTCGGCTTTCTCGGGCTCGCAGACCGTTTTGTCGTCACCGGCGAGAGCATGTCGATGCTGGCCGAAGCGGAAACTCTGGGGCGCCCGCTCTACCTGTTCAACTTGGGCGACCCGCCCGGGACATGGTGGCGTCATCGGCATAATTTCCGCCACAAGCCGCTGAGCCATGCCCTTGCCATGCGTCTCGCACCCGTCAGGATGCGGCGCGATATTTCCCGCATCCAGGACGCCTTGATCCACGACGGTCGCGCCCGCTGGCTTGAGGACGCACCGCACCTCATCGCGCAGGGCGAGGATTGGACATCATCGGGGCGCAGCACCCCGATGGAGGGCGCCCGCCGGGCGGCGGACCACATCCGGGCACTCTTTACCGCGGCGCAGAGCTGAGACGCAGCCATCTTGCAGCTCAAGCAGCGCGCGCGAGATCCCTGGTGGTCAGAGGATGCGCAGGTGCAGGCGGCAAGTCGGGCGTGCGCTCGAGCATCTCGAAGGCATCGTGGCGAACATGGTTCCGCGCCATTTCCTCACGCAGGAAGTCCTCTGTGATCTTGCCCTCAATGAGACATTCCTTGAGCAGACCGAGAAAGAAACGCTCCTGATTCTTGTCAGGATGGGCCTTGTAATTGCCCATCAGCCCATATTCCCCAAAGAGGTGGCGACGCAGGCGCAGCACCCAGCCCGCAGGCGGAAAGGCCCGGAACCGCTCCGAGGGCCGCCAATCCACCTTGAGCCCGGTTTTCCACGGTTGGGTCTTGCGGCGGGTGGTGTGCAGCATCTTCGTCTCGAGCGTGAACTTGTCGAAATCGTTCCACTCCTTCTCGAAGAGCTCGATCGTCTCGCGCGGTTCCTTGCGCAGGCCGATCCAGTCCTGATAATCGAGGGTGCCGTCGAACATGGCCTTGAACTGCTCTTCGACCTTCCAGTGTTTGAGTTTCGCGCAATCGAGCAGCATCGCGCTCGAGGCAAAATTGCCGTCGATCAGCCCCTTGGGGCCAGAGCGCATCCGCGCCATGATCGCCTTGCCCTTCATGTCGCGGCTCAAGAGTTCCCAGATATCGGCACAGGCAAAGATATCCGGGTCGATCACCACGGCGCGCCCCTCGTATCCCATGAGTTCGGGCGGCATCATGCGTGTGGGCGTAAAGGATTGCAGATCATCATTCAGCCAGGCCCGCTTGATCCCGTCGCGCAGATATTCCTTGCCCTCATGAGCCGCGAAATAGGGATAGTCGCGGCTGTCCATGATATGGATGTCGAACTTGTCGTTATGCGCGGAATACCGCCGCAGCGCATGTTCCGCCACAATCGCGCCAACGATCTGCTTGTGATTGGTCTGGATGAATACCGCGTGTTTCATATGCGTGGTCCGCCACCTGTCTGTTATGCTTCGCACATCATCTTACATGAGACGCGCCAGAGTTTCCATGTTCCGCGCGATCACGTCAATGAAACACACCGCGCCGGTAGAGCGCCCAGAAAAACCCCCATAGATGCAGGAGCGGCCGACGGCGCACCTTGTCGGGAATGTCCACCTGCTGCCCGGAATGGCGCGAGAGTTTCCAGGCGATGTAATCAAGCCCGCCCTCAAAGGTGAAAAGCCCCTTGATGAGCCGCGCAACCGAGAGCGCCTTTCCCTGCACCCGCCGCAAACCCCAGAGAAACGGCGCAAGGCGGCGCGCAGAGGCGGGCACCGTGGCGCGGTAGAAGAGGCCAGCCTCGGTCTCCTCAAGGTGCAAGAGCCCCCCCAGACGCGGCACCAGCGCCCGCGTCATCGCGGCATGAAAGTCCCGCCCATGCCCGGCCAGTTCCGCGGCACGTCCCGCCCGCTCGGCCCGCAACTCGGTAGCATAGCTCAGCGCCAGCGCACCCTCCCAGAGCGCATCAAGGCGGCCCTCGGGCGGCAGCGCAGGCAGCGCACGCCGCAACAGCGTCTCGGCGGCCCCAAGAAACGCGGCCTCCAGTCTCGCCTCGATCGCCGGATTCCGGGTCCAGATCACCTTGACCGGTTGCGCAAACCGCCCCCAGAGATACGACTGAAACCAGCCCGGCCCGGTGCCCCGCTCGAACACGTCAAGACCGAGCACGGCATATTTGCAGCGCACCCTCCCCGACCCGACCGGCGCCTCGAGATAGTAGACATTCGGCGGCAAGAGACGCCCCGCAAACCGCAGCCAGAGCCGGGGTTCGCTGCGCGGCGTGACCTCGACCAAGGCATAGAGATCCACCAGGCCCTCGAGCAGATCGGCGCTGCGCAAGCAGGAGCCGTAGAGCACGACCGCCTGCAATCCCACGCCAAAACGCTGCTCCAGCGCGGTAAAGAGCGCGGCGAGGGCGGGCGAACGGGCTAGCGTCGGCCCTTCTGGAGCGGGATAGCCTTGCGGGGCGGTCATCGTGGCGGCAGGCCTCTTGCGATCACTGAAGCTCTCCTTTCCTAGCATGAATCCTGCCAGAGCGCGACCAGGGCGGCCATCATCGCGGGCACAGGAACCGCACCGGTCCTTCTGCCGAGATCACAAGCGGGCGCCCCTCGCCCGCAGAGGCGAAAATCTCGCCGTCGAGATTGAGATCTCCATCGAAGCTGAGGTCGATCCGGTCGGCGTGAAAGCTCTCATAACCATTGTCGGCCGTCACATGCCGATTGGGACGCCCACGCAACAGCGAAAGGATAGCGCGTGGAAACCGCCGTGCGCCGCCCCGGATCGTGGTCAGCCCGATCGCGGCCCCGCGCGGGGCCCAGAACGGCCTGATCCCCAGAAACAGCCGCTCCAGCGTGCTCGCCACAAGGATCAGCATCGGCGCCGGATCCCGCATCACCGGCTTGCCCGTCGCATCCTTCAACACCATGCGCACATGGGTCGGCTGATAGAACCGGGGATCCTGCCGCACCAACCCCCAGATCGAGCGGATCAGGATGAGCCCGAGACTGATCTCGCCGCCAAGCCCGCGCGAATGGACATTCGCATGCGCGTAGCGGGTCGCCTGCATCACCGCGCCGGTGCCCAGAAACATGCCATGACGGGTCATGCCGTCGGCGGCGCCCTCCACCCGCATGAGATGACGTTCGCGAATCTCGCCGTCGAGCGGCGCGCCCCGGTCGAGCCAGCGAAAGAACCGCCGCAAGGCCCGCCGATGGGAGGAGGCCATGCCGATATCGCCCGCCGTCATGTTCGCGGTGCCACCGGGCAGCACCATGACCAGCGGCTGCCGGCCCTCCGGCCAATGCTCGAGGATCAGGCCGAGCGCCGCGGCAATGGTGCCGTCGCCGCCGTTGATCACCAAGACATCGGGCCTTTCGGTGGCTATCTGCGGCAAGAGCGCCTCGGCCTCCGGCAGCGCGCGTGTCACATGATGGTGCAAGTGCGGATAAGCCGCGAGACGGGCCTCGATCCGGGTCTGCCATTTGCGGTTGTTGCCACTGGTCGGATTGCTGATCATGACCACGCGCGTTGCCGTCATGTCACGCCCCCGCCAGCAGCCGGTCAATCCGGCCAAGAATGCGCGCCATGTCGGCATCGATCTCGACTGCAACCGGATCAGGCCCGTGGGGCGGTCGCGCGCTGCCGGCTTCGGCAAACCACTGCGCCAGCCCGCGATCCACCAGCATCTGGTGGAACCCGGAGAAATGCCGGGTCTGCGGCATCAGCCGCAGGCGATAGAGGCCGCGCGCCAGGGCAATGCGCACGGTTTCCGCAAGGCCTGCATCGCGCGGCGGATGAAACAGCCAGGCGGCCACGCGCCGACGCGCGTGATCAATCCCGCCAAACCTTCCGGTGGGCAGCGGCAGGATCTCGAGCGACTTGCCCAGACGGGCAACCTCGACCTGCATCGAGATGCTGTCGCCCGTCACCACAAAATGCTCCGCCAGCGCCAACAGACCGGCATAGGGGTTCTCGGCCCCGGCCTCTGCCCAGTCATAGACCCGCAGCCTGTCCCGCAGCCCCGCAGCAAGGTCGCGCAAAAAGCCATCGGGTGTCCGCCGCGAGCCAACCAGATAGGGTGTGCCGCCCTCGGCCAGAACCGCCCCGATGCGGGCCCGCAGCCGCCGCAGCACTGTCTGGTCGTAGACAAAGGGATTGGTCGGCCCGCCGATCAGAAAGGCAACCAGCGGGCGCGGCAGATCGGCAAAGACGGCCTGCCATTGGCTCTGCCCGGCGGCAATCCTGTCCGGCTCGACCCGCATCAATGGCAATCCGATATGCAGCACATTGTCAAAGGGCGCGGGCAGCGTCTCTGCGCTGGTGACAATCAGATCGAAATGCGACATCCAGCCCGAAGGTTTGCCCACCAGAACGATCCGCGCCCGCCCGCCCGAACGTGCCTTGATCCAGAGCGCGGCATTGGCCGGGCGACGCCCGCTGGTCAGGATGAGATCCGGCCAGGGCGGCTCCAGCGCATCGCTGCGCGCAAGATCGAGATGGTCGAGCGTCGCATCGACCCGCGGCTTGCCCAGCACGAATTCGGGGCGCATCTCCAGATGGCGCAGATCGGACGACCAGCCGCGCTGTTCCCGAAGGGCCGTCGCGATCATCTCGACCTGGCCGTTATCGCCCCGCTTGTCGCCCAGAACCCGCCAGATCCGCGGCGTTGCTCGCTCGTTGCTCAAGTCCGCCTCACCGGCTGGCGTCAGCGACCGGGGCACCCGCCTGCGCCGATGCCAATCCAAGCTGATCCTTCAACCGTGGCGAGAGGTCGCGCTGCACCAGAGCTTCGAGTTCTTGCACCTGAGCGGGGTCGAAATAATCGCGATAGCCACCGACCTTGGCGCGCCGCACCTTGAAACTTTCGGGATCGTTCGCGTTGCGCAGGGTCAGACCGCCCGAGCGGAAGAAGCCTTCGCTTTCCAGCTTGCGCAGATTGTCGAAAGAGGCGAATTCCACCGCATCCGCAATCTCTTCGTCGGCAAAGCTGTCGCCCATGAGCGCGGTGATCTGCCGCAGCACTCCGCCGGGGTCACGCCGCAACGCCTCGTAAGAGGTGAGCAGATTGCGATCCAGATGCCTCAAGGCCGCATCCCAGTAATTGAGAAAGCGGATCAACGAGGGCAGCCCGAGCTCGCTTTCGCGGATGAACTCCCACATCTCGATATTGCGCCGGTCAACGGGATGGGACAGCCCGGCATTGATCAGTTCCTGCTTGTGATCGGACTGGCGCTTGGTGAACTGGAAATACCACGACACCGCAATATCGAGCGGATTGCGCGCCAAGAGCACGACCGGCTTTTGCCGCAGCACCGGATCCTGCGCGCCAGGCTGCAAGCGGTCGCCGACGGCGCGCTCATAGCTGTACCAGCCATTGGTCGCGGCAAACCCCGGAATGGCCGGGTTCGCATCGGCCAACGCCGGATACCGCGCGAAATCGCTCTCGGAAATGCCGTGGCGCTGCGCGTAAAGCCGGGTGAGCATGACCTTGAGCCAGGTGTTGCCGCTCTTGGGATGGGCGATGATGATCAGCGCCGAGCGTCGGGCGATGTCCAATTCAAGCGCCCCAAGTCGGGACTTGCGCCGGGCCACCCGCAGGGGGCGTGGCAACAGCGCTGTGCTTCCGATGATGGCAGCCTTGCGCAGATTGTCGCGGCCAATACCGCGCAGCGAGGGAAAAAAGCTCATGACGTTGGTCCAGATCGAGAAGACAGATGCACCGCGAACGAAAACGAATGGATCAGGCTAGGTCTTTGTCGCATCCAACCGTGGAAGTCCATCCTTATTCAGATCAGCAATGGTGTCGACGGCGTTTCAGCCCGATGCGCGAAGGATCGCCCGCGGCCTCAAACCGGTGTTGACGTGTCGGCCCAATGCCAGCTAAGCACCAAGGCGGATTAGTCCCGGACAGTTCCAAGGAATACGCGGGCTTGTTCCGCTACTGATAGACGGCCTTGCGGGCGAGGCCGGTCACGAGAAAGGGTCCCGCGTGTCGGCAAGGGTCAGACGCACTCGCCTATCGTGCTTTCATGTTCTGCGCGATTTTGGAGTGGCTCTGTCGTAACGATTGAGCAAGTTTGGATGGGCGCGCCCACCTCCGGGTTTGACCCGTAAGAAATGGAGAAAATGATGACAGCAGTCTCAAATGAGGAGTCCGCCATGGACTACTGTGTATTCATACAAGCCAACCACAAGCAGTATATCGGCGCCTTGGTCGCGCAATACGCGATCCGGCGGAATTCGAAAAATAACGACAAGTTCGATATCCGCATCATGCACTATGACGATTTCCCCGTCTTCAAGGCGCATGAAGGTCAGAAATTCCTGCGCGACGGTGAGTGGCGCGAATGGGTGCGCAACGATCTGCAATCCTTTACCCCCACGCGCTTTGCGCCGCCGCAGTTGATGGGCTTCAAGGGCCGCGCCATCGTCATTGACCCCGATGTTTTCGTGATCGGCGATATCTGGGATCTGTTCTCGCGCGACATGAAGGGCGCGGCGGTGATGTGCCGCCCGAAATCGGGCAACAAGGGCAAGCAGGGCGCGCTGGCGACCAGTGTGATGCTGCTCGACAATGCCAAGCTGACGCATTGGAAGTTTGACGAGCAGTTTCATGCGATGTTCGATGGCTCGCGCGACTACATGCCGTGGATCTCGCTCAAGTATGAGGACCCCGATACGGTGGCGCTGTTCGAGAACGAATGGAACGATTTCGACCATCTCGATGAAAACACCAAGGCGGTGCATAATACCCAGCGCAAGACGCAGCCCTGGAAAACCGGGTTGCCTGTGGATTATCGCGCTGCGGATTCGTTCCGCCTGTTTCCGCCGCGGCACTGGCTCCGGCGCGCGCGCCGGGCGCTCTTTGGCGATTACGGCCTGGCCGGACGCTACAAGGCGCATCCCGATCCCAAGCAAGAGGCGTTTTTCTTTGGCCTTGTGCGCGAGGCGGTGGAAAAGGGCGTGATCACCGAGGACATGCTGCGCGAGGAGATGCGCCAGAACCATGTCCGCCACGACGCGCTCGACCTCATCAAGAGAGTGCCGCCGCCCGCCTATCCTGCTGCGGCCTGAGCGAGACCGTTTCCCTGCGGGCGCCTTGCGCCCGCGGTCCTATTCTATGTTGGGCACGCCGGGCCCGTAGCCATAGACCGGATCGAGCCGATCGGCCACCATCGCGTCGATCGCGGCGATCTGTTCATCGTCGAAATAGTCACGATAGCCGCCGACCTTGGCGCGGCGCACCTTGTAGCTGTCGGGATTGCCCTGATCGCGCGGCGCCATGCGCCCGCCCGAGAGACGAAAGGCGTTTTCCGCCTCCTTCTTCTTCATGTTCTCGTAGGAGGCGAATTCCACCGCATCGCGGATCTGCTCCTCTGTCGCGGGAATGTCGAGAAAACGCGCGACGCGGGTCATGGCTGCCTGTGCATCGGCGCGCATGTCCTCGTAGCGCAGAAGTTCGAGCGCGCGGACCTTGGACATTTCCCGCGCCCAGAGGTTCATGAAGGCGATGACCTTGGGCAGCCCGCCGCCCTCATGCATGACGAAATCGAAGATCGGGCTCTCGTCGCCATCGGGCAGGTAATCGTTCAGCGCCTTCTTGCCCGGACGCATCCGGTAACGCCATTGAAAGAACTGCGAAACCGCCACGTCGCGCGGATCGCGCATCAGCAACAGCACCGTCTTGTCGTAGAAATCGACCTTGCTGTCGGTGTTGCCGGTATAGTCGCCGATGTAATTGTCATGGGTGAAGAAGATGCGCGGGATGCGGGCGTCCATGTTGTGAAAATTGTCAAAACTGATGAGGGTATCCTCGGGCAGGTCATGGACCTGCTGATAGAGCCGCGAGAGCAGGACACGCAGCCACGTTCGCCCGCTCTTGCCGTAGGAGACCACAGCCACATCCGCGCGCCGCAGCCGGGTGAAATGCTGATAGCCCCGCAGGCGGCGCTCGGCGCGCAGGCGGTCTGCCTCGCTGGCACCGCTGAGGGAGAGCCGCAGGTCGAGGATCTTGCGCGCGATCTTGCGCCAGACGACCTTGCTGGCCTCGGGGAGGGTGGCGTGCAGGAGACGGAATGTTTCTCTCATTGACGTATCAACCCCATTCCTGTTCACAAGATGTCGAGATCTTTGCAAGGGCGGCCCATCTGCAAGGGTCTGTCGCAGCCATTCGTTCATTCTGGCTCGATGTCAGTCCACCGGATACGGCCTGACTACCGCGTCCTGACCTGTTTATCTGCGCCCTCATGCCTTTCATCGCGTCCCTGTCGCAAGCAGCGCGGGGTCAGACCATGCGTTCATGGACATGGTATTCCTTGCGACGGTTCTTCGCAAAACCGAACTTCTTGCGTCGCCCCGTGGCCGTCACGGCAATCAGCCGATAGGATACGGTCGTATGTCGCATGGCGATGGCGTGAAAGACACCGGCCCACCAGTCCGGTGGCCGGATGGTGCAATGGACATTTTGTCCATTGGGCAAAACCTTTACTGCCGGGTAGCAAGCCACATTCGCATAGAGAAACTGGCGCGCATAGCTGAACATCTCGTCGACGATCCATGGCACATCGGGCGCGGTGATATGTTCGAGAACGTCAGTGGCGATCACGCCGTCATACGGGTGATCCGGCAGGTCCTTGAACGGCTCATGGCCCGGATCGTAACAGCGGATGTCCTCCACACCCCAGTACTCCTGAATGCTTGGCACCTCGAGGCCCTTCTTCAATGCCACGTTGCGCAGCGTATAGCCCACGCCCTTGCCGGCGCCGTAATCGAGAATGTCCCTGGCGCCGGTATGATCTATCATCTCCTTTATGCCGGGCGCGTGCCGGATCAGCATCTTTCCCGGAAAGGTCTGCTTGCCAGATTTACCCGCCGCGCTCTCGCCCTCTTCATGAAGGGTCTCATACATCGCGACCATGGCACGATACTCAGGGCTTGGATTGTCACGCGTATAGGCCGTCATGAATCATTCGTCCTCATTGTTGAACGGCCCCTTGGCCCTCAAGACGACCGAATAGACGTTCCGTAAAGAACTTTCGACCCGAAAATCGTCCGCCCCGTCAACGATCTGACATGGATCGGCAAAATGCCACGACAAACAGGCGCAGGTCGGACGCTCGGCCGCTCTACCCCTAAGGTCTTACCTGCTCAAGCTGAGCGGTTTTGCCTTCAAGGGCGGCGGCAATCGTCGGGCCAAACAGACGCTCACCGCAGGGGCTGAAATGGTCTACATCCCAAAAGGTCAGGCAGTCCTGCTGAACCAGGGTGTCGCCATCGAATGCCAGTGCATCAAAAAGAGAGATATATCGAAACGCCGATTGGTCCGCGGCCTGCGCCTTGAGCATCGCCTCCAGAGCCGCAAAATGCACCAGCGAGACGGGGTTGAACCGGAGGCGATCCGGGCTGTAATTTTCCGGGTTGTTCAGATCCACGCGGGCCTCGGCGAACGGGCCGAGCCAGACCACATCAAGCCCCTCGTAAAGCCTTGCCAGATATTGCGCGGTCTTGACGATGTTGTCTTCGGCGAAGCGCGCAGGCGCGCCGGGCACAAAGGCGGCGTCACTGTCACCCTCATTGCGATGATCGAGAATGTAGTGCGATCCCGACACATGGAATATCACCTTTGCGATGGACTCTCGATGCTGCTCCAGAAACGGCACGAGTGCCTCGTAGGAGCATTTGGGCTTGGGCTGGTAGGGACGGCAGCCGCCGCGCGTGAGGCCCACGAAAAACGGCAGATCATCGGTTCCGCGGAGCGCGTTATAGACATTCTCGGCATGGGAATCGCCCAGCAGGAACACAGCCTTGCCATGGCTTCGGGCACAGGTCTCGAAACGCTCCACAAACGCATCTCTCAGAACCTCATCGCGAAACCGGCAGGCGTCGTCGGGCACCTGCGACCGCGTTGCCTGAGGGCTGAACTTCTCGAAATTGGCGCGCGTGATGGGGTCTAGCCGGTGCTCGAGATAAGAGGCACGAAACCCCTCGCTCTTCGCACCTGCCAGCCCCAGCCCGCCGATAAGCGCCATGCCGAACGCCGCCGTGCCAAAGAGGCGAAGCGGCTGAAGGTCATGCATCCGGCGCACCGGCCGCTCGACATAGCGCAAGCTCAAACAGGCGCACACGAAGGCGAGCGCACAGACTCCAAGCATGAGCGCCGTATCCGCGCGCCCGGTGCCGATCCGCGTAAAGACCAGGAGCGGCACATGCCAGAGATAGAGCGAGTAGCTGATCAGACCGACAAACACCACCGGACGCCAACCAAGAATCCTGCCCGCAATGCCTTGAGGCGTGGCGAATGCGATGACCAGAACCGCGCCAAGGCAGGGCAAAAGGGTCGCCACGCCCGGAAACGGTGTCTCATTGTCGTAAGCGAAGACCGCGATCAGGATCAGCGCGAGCCCCGCAACGGCAGCATGGCGAAACCGCCCCTCCTCCCGCAAGGTCCGGCCACGCGGGCTGGCCAGCCAATAGGCCGCAAGCGCGCCCACCATCAGCTCCCAAAAGCGATTCTGGAGCATGAAAAACGCCCGATCGCTCTTGCCCTGAGCGATATCCCACTGCGCAAGCCCGAGGCTCAGAAGCGCAAGAACGGCGAAAAGCGTCACCTGCCGTTTCTCCTTACCGCGCCAGGTCAGCAGGATCAGCATCGGAAAGATGAGATAGAACTGCTCCTCGACCGCGAGGCTCCAGGTGTGCAGCAGGGGTTTGACCTCTGCTGCGGTCGCGAAGTAGCCGCTGATGTCATAGAAAAAGGCGTTGGCGAGGAATACGGTCGCCGCGACTACGCTGCGAGAGAATTCCGCCATCTCGAATGGGCCCATCAGGACAAAAGCGATCGGGTAGATCACCGCCATCATCACGAAGAGCGCCGGAAAGATCCGACGAATGCGACGGCTGTAAAAACGCTGCAGCGAAAACCGCTCCGCGCGTCGCTCGGTCAGAATGATCGAGGTGATGAGATAGCCGGAAATGACAAAAAACACGTCAACGCCGACGAACCCTCCGGAAAAGCCAAAAAGTCCCGCGTGATAAAACACCACGGGCAGGATGGCTATCGCACGCAGGCCATCAACTTCGGGTCTGTACTTCAAGGGCAAGATTCTCATTCCATTTTCGCTCAGAAGGGAGCGATTGACCCAACGACTTTTCAAGTCCAATACCATAAGGGCGGGGCGCCCATCGCGACATCGCCCATGCCAAGCAACCAGGACGGGGCGGCGATCCAACAGCTTGATATCAGCGACCAGGCGCTTGCTGCACTCGCATCCATCCTCGCTCCAGTTGACCTCAAACGTCTCGCCTGCCTGAAAGACCAGTAACGCAAACGTTCCGCGATCTGTCGTGTGATCCGCGCGTTGCCGCTCGCCATTCCATTCGCCCGCCAAGGCCGCACCCGCTCATAGCAACACGAACCACCAAAGCCAAGATGCATCGGATTTCCGTGGCGCCGTTCAGCACGGGCCCGGCATTGGCCGATCTGTTGATTGTCACTGAGACCTGACCCAGCAGCGGCAGAAATTGTCATTGAGAATTGACCCATTGGGCGAAGAGCGAGCATCAGACTTACACCTATAACGGCGAAGCGCTGAAGGCGGTGCGGCCCGGCTTTCACTCCAGCGTGGATTAAGCGTCCGGGCTGACTGCACTGCCCAGCGCTGAGAGTGCGGGATAGTGTCCACAATGGATGGTGGACACGATGCGGCTTGATGGCTCGTCGGAAGAAGCGGCTGTGGACGGATGAGGAGACGCAGTCGATCTGTTTCCAGGTGATGGCGCCCGCGGCGGCGGCCGCGGACAACCACATCGAGATCGAGCTGGCGGGTGGGCACCGGATGCGGATCATCGGCAGCTATGATCCCGAGGCATTGGCGCGATTGATCCGAGGGCTGACGGCGTTATTCCGGTTCCGGCCAACACGCGGGTCTGGCTGGCGGCGGGCGTCACTGAAATGCGCCAAGGCTTTGCGGCGCTCGCGGCGCAGACCCAACACCCGCATTCCTATGACAAGAACGCCTATCGTGGCCGCAATGTCGTGGAGCGTATGTTCTGCCATCTCAAGGATTTCCGCAGAATAGAAACGCGTTACGATAGACGCGCCGATGTATTTCTTTCCGCTGTCTTCCTCGTGGCTATTGTCGTGCGGTGGGCCAATTGAGTCCCAGCCCTAGTTTCCGAGGCCTGATCCTGCGTTGCGCTTGCGACGGAGCAGCTTGAGCATCGGCCAGACAATCATCCCAAGCGTTGCGAGGGCCAGAACCGTGGACAAAGGCCGGGTCAATAGCTCCGTCGGATCGCCGCGGCTGATGAGCAGGGCGCGCCGCACACTCTGTTCCGCCATCGGCCCAAGAATCATGCCGAGAATGATCGGCGCGAGGGGAATGTTGACCTTTTCCAGAACATATCCCGCCAGCCCCGCAAGCAACATGACCCAAAGATCAATAGGGCGCCCGTTGATGACATAGACCCCAATGCACATCAGCACGAGGATTGAAGGCACGAGCAAGACGCCGGGCAAGCGCTGAATCTGGGCAAACATCCGCGTGGCGGCCCCCGCCTTGCGCCTTGGATCGGCCCTTTGCTTGATATCGGGGGAAAGATCGTGGTGGATCATTTCGGTTTGCCCTCTGACGTGGCACCGGACAGAGACCCGTTGCTCTCACAGATCATGCGGCTTCGTGACTTGTCTCGTCTCTATGTCAAGCTCTCTGCGCCATACCGGACCGAGTTTGATCTCAGCGCACACGCGGCATTTCTGATGCGGACCCTCGGCGCCGAACAACTTGTCTGGGGCAGCGACTGGCCGCATACGCAACACGAGAGCCGGGTGGATTTCGCCAAGGTGGCGCAGGGTCGTGATATCCTTGCAGCCCTGGATGACACCAAGGCGGTCAAGGACTTGTATGGGCTGAGTGCGGACTGATATCGAAAGCAAGTTCCGAGGACGCGCGGGAACCCTATCGCAGCGTTAGGCATAAAGCCCTTTGCCTACGGCGACGCTCGACAGAAACACTCCCGAAAATGTGGACAAAGTGCGGATACGAAAGAAGTGAGGTTGCCCTTAAAAGTTCCTAAGTAATTGATTTATATGGTGCCCCCACACGGACTCGAACCGCGGACCTACTGATTACAAATGATCTGGTCTAGTGACTTAACCGATTGTAATTCAAGCGTATTGTGAGGCGCTTTCTACTGGTATGCAATTGCGATGCAATTGACCGTAAAGCGTGCCCCCACGACGACTCGAACGCCGGACCCCCTGATTACAAGTCAGGTGCTCTACCAACTGAGCTATAAGGGCTACGCGAGGCGTCGTTTAAACGATCAGCGTGCTTTGGGCAAGACCATCTGTTTGCTTTTTGCATCAGACGCTTGACCGTTGGTCAGCGGTTCGTCACCTTCGGGACCATGGCAACAACGATTGTAAGGTTCACGGGATCACCGCGTTACAAGACGCCGAACTTCCGTGAGAAGCACATGCGCAACGTCACCGTCGATTCCGAGGGGCGTGTCTATCTGTTCGACGAACAGGCCAGCCCGTTGACGGTTGACGAACGCTTCCACTTCTTCGAGGAAGTCCTCGCCCCTGATGACTGGGAACGTGTCCGCGCCTTCTACAAGCTGCCAAAGAAGCGGCGGCGCTCGAACAAGTCCGGGGGCGTGCGACGCCATGAGGGCCATCTGATCGGGTTGAATCCGAAACGCCCGATCAAAGACATTCAGGACGAGCGCGAAAAAGAGGCGGGCGAGAAGTCATGGCGGATGCCAGCCTACAGCAAGGCGTTCGAGCGGATGGTCAAGAAAGACATTGCCGCACGCGCGTCCGAGACCGACGACAACCTATCAGCCGAATGGCCTGACAAGGACGACAAGAAACCCAATCCGTTCGACCCGTCAGAGGACGTGCCGTTCTAGGCAGGCACCGCAGGCTTATTCGTCGTCGCCATCCTCGGCCTCAACCGATGCGTCACCGCCCAGCGCCACATAGCGCCTTTCCGCGAGCCATTGCAGTCGCTTGGCCTGTGTCAGCAATACCCGACGCAGCCCGCCTTGCACCTTCCGTTCCGAGATCACTTGGGCAAGCCGTGAGATGATCAAAGATCGACGGGCCGTGCGGAAATCAGGGTGCGACCTGATCTTGTGAACCTCATCCGAAACAAGTCGAAAGCGCAACGACGGCGGCGCGGTAACGGCCACAGTCGGCGCGGGCGGATTCTTCTCATTCAGAATTGCTTTGAATGTGCTGCCCGCGACCGCCTGTTCATAGACGAAGTGTTCGAGCGCGTTGAGGTGCGCAATCGCTGCAACATCTTTCTTCGGCGTTTTCTCGAATTGCGGCAGCGGCCACACCTCGACCTCGTAAACCTCAAAAGGATCAAGCACCGACATGGCGACGGCATCCGTCCGTTGGTTCGTCAGGTGTCGCCTTATCCGCGTGCTGATCTTCTCTTTGGTCTGGCCGACATAAATCGGTTCGCCGTCATAGTCGAAGAACGCATAGACGCCCCAAGTGAACGAGCCGACCGTGCGAGCGCGGCCTTGCACTGGGTCGTCAAAAGGGGTCGCAAGAAATGCGGTCAGGTTCGAGCGAAGGTCTTCGGTTTCGAACGGCGGATAATTTGTGTCATCTGGATTTCGGTCAGTCATGACCGACACTTACCAGATGTTATGCAACCAAGGCGAGTCGATTGCGCTTCATGATCGGTTCAAAAACTGCGTCGGCAAGGTGTCTGACGACAGGCACGGCGACACCATCGCCCGCGAGTTTATAGGCGTCGTTATATCGCTCAGGCAAAATGAACGATTCCGGCAGGCCCATCAGCGAAACGGCTTCACGCGGCGACAGCAGCCGCGAGCGCACCTTGTCACCCTCAACGACCATGATGGTCTGACGGCTCGACCCGCCCGCTGGTGTGCGCAAGCAGCCCGCAATGTCGTCGAACCGGACTTCTGCCCGCTGCCGCTTCACACCAGCCGCGTCGGGCCTTGTGCGGCGATAGATCGTTCCGACTTTACGGGTGCCAAGCAGCTTTGCAGCCTCAACCTTCTTGCGGTTCAAATCGGTCATCATGTCGAGCAGGTATTTTGTTTCTGCCTTCGTGTGCCATTTGACGCCTTTGGGGTCATCTTCGATCAAGTCGGCCAGCGCGACGTTGCGCGATGCAGGCACAGGAAGGTTCCACCACACCCAGCGGGCCTTGGCGGTCGCAGAGAGCATGTTATGGCCTTCGATCAGCGCAGGCGGATGCCAGACGGATGATGGCGCGTCTTGGACGCAGCCGTCAGGGATACGAAGATCGCCACGGATACCGATGATGAAGAATCGCGGGCGCGACTGCGGCAGGAAGTGAACGGCATCGACAACAACAGCGCCAAACCGATACCCCATCCCAGAGAATGACGCGGCCAAGGTGGCGAAGTCACGCCCACCGTTGCTGGTGATCGCACCATAGACGTTTTCAACGGCGACCATCTTCGGCCCGCGCCCGTCCGCATGAAGGTCGCGGACAAGCTGCCAGAACGGCTTGAACATGCCCGACCGTTTGCCTGCAAGCCCTGCGCCCTTACCCGCTAAAGAAAGGTCTTGGCATGGAAATGATGCCCACACGAGATCAGCGCTGCCGGGTATCTCGTTCGGCGTTACCGTCGCGACATCCTTAAGCAGCAATTCCTTGCCGCCGTGATGGTTCGCGCGATAACTCGCCGCCTTCTTCGCGTCAATGTCGTTCGCAAAAAGGCATTTCCAGCCAGAACCAAGGCCGAATCCGGCCATGCCGCCGCCTGCAAAGAAATCGTAGTAAGTGTGCGGCATAGTCCCTCCGTCGCCAAATGTTGATTATCTCAATGCACTATCGGTTGTCCAAGGTTAACATCTAGTGCAGGCGGAAGGTGACGCGAAAAGATCGGTTGAGCAAGAACAAAAGTGGAACTTATGAACGTGTCACAGGCGCGTCGTGCGCCCTCATCAACGGAGTGACACAATGACCGATCTCAACGCACTGACTAAATCCGCCATCAACGCCTTGCTCGCGACGCCGCTGACAGCCTCGCAACTGAAAAAGAAATCCCATGCCGATCTCGTCGCCATGTTCGACGCGATGTCTGCGACCGATGCACTCGACGCCGACCTGCGCGACGCCCGCACAAACGACCCGACGCCGCCGATGCCGAAGGCCCCGAATGTCGTCGCCATGCCCAAGAAGGGCCGCAACCTTGAGGACCGCGTTTTAGTTGAGCCGACCAGCGACCTTTCCAACGTGCGCCCGATCCGGGAGGGCACGAAGCGCCACGCGATGGTGCAGGCCCTTCTGTCGGGCTGCACGCTGGACGAGCTTGCCACCGCGACAGGCTGGAAGCGCGATGTGGCGTCAGCGGCCATCTACACCGATCTGCGGGCCGCAGGGCTTGGCGTGCGCCGTGAGAACGGCGTCCTGCACCTGATGCTGCCAAAGGGGTCGAACGTCGTGCCCCTGCGGAAACCCGCTGCGCCCGCGCAGAAGGCCGCGAACAAGTAACTCCACCCAATTTCCAACCTACTGGGCCTCGCAACTGCGAGGCCCTTTTGATTCCAAGGAGCACTTCCATGTTTCGGATACTGATTACACCAGCCATGTTTGACACGCGCGACACCGCGCACGAGGCCCAAGGTCTCGCGATGCGCGAGGCGTCGATCCTCGCCCGGTCGGTCGGCCAGCCCGTCGAATGTCGCGTCTACCGCATGGGCGCACCCGAGCGAGACACCTTCGGGCGCGACGTGTCGCCTGCCTTCTATCTTGGGCGTGCAGTCGGCACGCCTGCGGGCGTCGAATGGCAAGAAGGCATCGCGAAGCGGAGGGCAGCAGCATGACCGCTCACGAACTCGCGACCGCCTTCCGCAACGGCCAGCTTCGCCGAGTTGCAGACGACATCCTGTGCGACGGCTGCCGCGCCATCGAACTCGCGGTGCTTCTGACACCGGACGAACTCGCGAGGTTGGCCGACGTGGTCAACGCCCATGCGGATCGAATGGTAATCGGCGGTGAGGCGCGAGGTGGTCCTGTGCGATTCTAGGCAATCTGACAGCGATCAGGCGGGCGTGCTTTGATGCGCCCGTATTCATTTAGGTCCAACCTCAAGACACAGTTGAGCATCCAGCGCAGCGCCGCCTAGGATCGCAGCATGACCAAAGCACAAGCATTTCTCGAATGGCTATATGGCGCTGACGGTGGCGACAGCGCCCAGCGCCCGCATTTGGTCGTCGCATGGGCCAAAGGACTGACCGACGACGATGGCGCGTTATTCTGGGAAGTTGTGACAAGGGCATGGTCAGGTTTTGACGCGATCCCACACGAAGACTTCGCGGACCTGTTCAAGCGGTTCGTAGACACCTCCCCAAGCAACGAACTGCCTGCCAACTTGACCGTGTATCGCGGGCAGGATGCCGACGCCCCAAAAGGCCTATCGTGGACGCTTGACCGCAAGGTGGCTGCCACGTTTGCGCGCGGGCATAGAAACATCCGAAACCCATCGCCCACGATTATCGAGATGGAAATCGAACCGGAGCATATTGCCTTCGTCTGCAAGGATCGCGACGAAGCAGAGGTCGTGCTACTTCACCTGCCCGATTGAGCGCGCGTCTAAGGCGCGGCGCGGGCTGGCAGGCGCAACGATGCCCAAAATATCGAGACGCCCATCAGCGGGCGATTTTTCGGGGGTGTTTGCCCGCGTCTCGTGCGCTTCGTCGGGCAATGGCAGGCGCGACGATCACGAGCGATGCGACAGCGCGGTCAGAACCAGCCTGTCAGCCTCGAAACCTGAATGTTCTGGGGAGTGAGATACTGAGACGCGAAGGCCGCGACGATCAATGCAATCCCAGCATCGCCATGTCCCGACGCATTCCGCGACTGCGTGATGATTTGATTGCCTGCCGCCGTGGTCTGCGTTGTGAAGGAGGCCAGGTCTTCTTCGATCTCTTTCCGAAGCGGCAGGTCGTGGGCGAATTTCAGATCGCCTGCCGCGAACAGCACGGCTAGGTTCTCGATCATCAGGGTTTTCGACGCGTTGACATAGCGCCCAGACCGCCGCCATTCCTGACCGCCTGTCATCTGCACCGCCGTATGATCGACGGACTGCTCGTGCAGCATGTCGGACACCACGCGCCCGATGCTTGTGCCGTCGATCACCAACTCCGACTTGCCACCCATCGGCGGCGCGTTGCGCAGGCGAATGAGGTAATCAACCACATCGACATAGGACACCCCGCGAAACTTGTCCGCATAGACGACTGTGCGCTCGCGCGGGCCGAGCGTGACGCGGTTGCCGTCGAAGATCGGCAACTGCTGATCCTTCACCACGACCGCCGACGAGAAATCGTTCGCCTGCCCCAGATCGGCACCGACGAAGTAGCGCACGAAGCCAGTCACGCGCGGGATCGCTGGATCTTGGTGTGTCTCATTCACGACACGCCCGTCAGGGAGGTGGACAAGATCAAGCTGAGTGTTTTCGTAACTCGTGGGTGTATTCAGAACCGTGGACATATCGCGGCCTCCTCTGACGTTGCGTTCTCAATGGCTGAAAGATCGAAGTAGGACAGGCCGTCCGACAAAAACTCGCATAAAACCTCCTGCCGGAAGCGGGTTGCCGACAACTGCGTCCGTAACCGTTCGACGCGGGATGCAAGGCGCGGGATCGACGTGCCGGGAACCTTGATCCGGTGAACATCGTCTTTGGGTTCGAGGAACAGACTGGCGAACAGGTTGTGCTTTCCGGCAGGCGTGCTCGCGTAAAATATCTGGCCGTCGTCGCAAAGCATCGGCAGGATCGACACGACGACATCTTCGCCGCCATTCTCCCCCGGCAGGTAGGCCATCTCGTCAACGAGCAGCAGGTCCGCCGTGTAACCACGGATCGTTGCACCAGTGGCAGGCACAGCGATGAAGCGGCCACCGTTCGACGTTTCTATCTCGGTCTGCGTCGCCCGCTCAACGACAAGGTCTGTTGCGCGTAGGTATGCCTGCACCTTGCGGGTGATCTCGCGGGTCTGACGTTCGGCAGGTGCAACGCAGATGGTCGTGCCGCCATTCTTCAACTCGCGCACCCCGCGCGACGCAAGGACACAGGACTTGCCTGCCTGACGGCACACGAGCAGCGCGACAGTCTGCGCGTTCGACGTGATCGCCTCGATCTGCCACGGATCGACATGGGTGGCACTCGGCACTTCCTGCCTCAGGAAATGCAGCATTTCCGCTGCGGGATCGAGGTCGCGCTCGATCAGGCTGCAAAAGTCGTGAAGGGCATCAAACGGCATCGCGGCGCTCCGCTAGGCGCAGCAGGTGGCACTGCGTGCAATCCCCATACTGATTGCGCGGTGAAACGTGTCCGCGTTTACACGGGGTGCCCGTGAAGAACAGCGTGCCGCCTTCGTCGATCATGACGCGCTTGCTTTGGGGAAGCTGCGCCCAGCCGGGATTGCCTGTGCGGGTTGCAATGGCAAGGCGCTGGGTATGTGCATCCCAGCCTTCAAACTCGCGATGCGTCATAGGATCGTGTCCTCCTTCGTGACCGATAGGACTTCGTGGCGCATACGGCGCAGGAGCGGTTCGCGGGCCTCTGGCACCTCGCCGCAGACATCGTTGAGGATGCGCCGGAGCGTCACCCATTCCTTGGATTCCGCCAGCGACACGTTGACCGTTAGATTGGTTGCGAGTTTGCCCTGCATGGTCGCAATGTCGCGCAGCACCTTCCGCAGGCCTTCCATCGCGGCCAGCGCGAAGGAGTCGTTGTCCTCGGATTCCGCCCGCGTGATCAGCCGTTCGACCCGTTTCGCCAAGGACTCGTAAGTCATGGCAACGTCCATTCTGTCCTGATTGATCACCTCCGTGTCCGCCTCGATGGACGCGACACGCGTTTCCGCGAGTATCGAACGGCGCATTTCCTCTGTGATCTTGTCGTCCCGATACCGGGCAATCGTGCTGTAATCGACGCCGATGCGTTTCGCGATGTCCGCAAGGGTTCGCCGCCCAAGCACGATGTCTTTGATGATCTCGTTCTTGTCGGCCCGCATGTCGATCACGGCGCGACGACCAGAGCCTTTGTTCCCGCCTTGCGCCATTATGAGGAACCTTCTGATTTGTCGGTGTCAAACGCCGCGATGCGGGCGTTATCGTCCTCGTAGAATTTGACCCGAGCGCGAACCTGCGCCCAGTCCTTAACGGAGACATCAAGCAAATGATCATGAACGCTATCAGCCTGCTCTTCCCCCATGCCAGCCTCGACGAGATCGCGGCGCAACTCGCCAAGCTCGACGCCAGCAAGGTGCAGTTTCACCGCCTGACTGACGGCGACGATCAGCGCGTCAATCGGGTCGCGTGACGGGCGCAGCGCGAAGGCGGTGCTGCTGACCAGAAATTTGCCATCGTCGAACACATAGATGTCGCCACGGTCTCCGCACACCATCCGGCGTGCGGATTCCAGCGAGGCACGATCCTCAGGAGTCGCTTGCATTGGCTGCTTTCTCCATCAGGTCGAACTTCGTGCGGGCGTGCGGCGGCAAGTCATCCGCTGTGCGGAACGTCTGCGTGCGGAAGCCGTCTTTCTCGGCCTGCATCCGACGCCCGACGATGCCTTTGCCCGTTTCCATGTCGGCGCGGATGTAGCGGACGCGCTCGTGGGTGTCGTCGAACGTGAAGACCTTCGACTGAACCACATTGCCCTTGCCCGTGTTGCGGATCGTCGGATCGTCGTTGCCGTTGACCACGGTTAGGGTGGCACCAGCCTTCGCGGCTGCTTCCTTGGCCGCTGCATACTTGCGTGGGTCGCGGGCTTCTTCGCGCGTCAGGCTGTGCTTGGGTTTCACGCCTTGCGGATACCAGTTGCCGTCGGCGTCCTTTTCGAGGTTCGCCGCACGCATTTTCCGTTCGTGGATTTCCTCGTCCACAATGTCGATGAGGGTTTTCTTGGGCGCGGGCGCTGCGTTCTCGCGCTTCGTGTCCATGACCTTGTCGAGCAGTCGACCGTTATGGGCATGGAGGTCGTCCATCCGCTTCTGCTGGTCGGTGACGGTTTCGGTGAGTTTCGCGACCTGCTGCAACAGTGCTTGCAGGGCGGCAGTCGTGTCGTCAGGCATTTCATTTCTCCTAATGTCCAATGAGCGCGACGCTATCGGGACGCCGCGCTCAATCTGGTTTGGACAGATCAGGAGAGCCCGCAACGCTTCGCTCGTGCGTTCAATCTATTCGGCAGCGAGCAGATTGCCGACCGGTATTGCAGGTCTTTTGCGGGGCGATTTAAGGTCTTGCCAACGCTGGCGCACGCGTTCGACGGCCTCCGCGTGGCGTTCTTGGGCAGCGGCATTGGCGTCTGGGGTGGCGGGCGGGAAGGTGTCACCGTCCATCATGCGGCGCACGCGGGCTGCAAGAACGTCACCGTCCCAGCCGATGAGGGCGCACAGCGCGTTCCGGTGGCGTGCCATCGCTCCTGACTGGTCGGTCAGGAAGGTGATGGCTTGGTCCTGATCCGACTGCGTCGTGAAGGACGCGTTGCTTTCGGACCTGACGGTGACGAACAGATCACGGTAGGCCTGCATCAGGATCGCCGTGACTAGGGCAGCTTCTGGCGTCTGCTTCTGGTCGGTCGGCAGCATGGTCAGGCGTTCAACTGGCTCGCAATGGGCATGACCCAGCGCCAAGGAATATCGACATGCCCCGGCCCGGACGTGACGCGCACGCCGTTGTCTGTCGGATACACCAGATAGTCGGGCGTCTGATCGACGGGGGCGGCGCTCGGGTTGGTCGCAATGGCTGCCAGTTGGTCGCCCAAGGCTGTCGCGTTCGGAACGCGCAGGGTCGTGGAGTTCGCCGTCGTGGTGACGGTGATCGTCGCCGTCGAGCCGCTGATGGCTGCATTGAATGTCACGGGGATTGTCCTTTCGTGCGATGGTGCGCCCCAAGGCGAGCAGGAATGTCGGACCACCTCGGGGCGCGGTTTCATCACAAGGCCCGACAGACGATGCGTATCACCTTGCTTTCGGGCGGATGCGGACAGAACAAGGTGTTGTAGGGGTTCCACCTTAATTTGGGTCAGGCGATAACGCACCGATTGGTTTTGCGAAGGTTCACGTTGGCCGTCACGACGCGAAGGTTCCACGGCACATGAAGTCCCCGGACGTTCTGGCCCCAGATGGGCACGATGTGATCAACGTGGTGACGTTGACCCGTCTCTTGCGTCAGTCGTTGCGCTTCCGAATAGAATGCTTTGATCTCGCCCTTATGTTCGACCGTCAGCCAGCGCGGGGTTGCCATGCGGATACGCGCAAGGCGTTCGCGGCTTCGAGCGCGGTCGCGCTCAATTGCGTCGCCGCCCAAGCCGGGACCGATGGATATGCCAATGCTGCTCATGCTGCCATCATCGGGCATCACGGCAGGGAATGCCCACCGTGCAGTTAGGTTCCATCCAAAGATTGAAGGCCACCGTCAGAGCACGTCACAGACGCCCGCTTTGTTCGGCGGGGGCATCGTATCAGACTGGACAAGAACACCGCCTAGCGCCTCAGCAGATCAAGCCGCAGGCGCATTCCAAGGCATACGTCGCGACATGCAGGCGTTGGCAGTGGTCATGTGCGGGCCTACTCGCGCCCATCTGCCTTGCAGACCGACGAATGACATATTCGCTGCGCTAGGTGACTATCGACTTGAGATCATGGGCGTTCGCCAACTATGCAATCAGCTTTCATGCAATCAGGCGATTTCAGTTGCGAACGGCTCGCAACAAGACCTCGGAGATCTCTGGGGAAGATCGGCAGGCGCTATTGCTTGGCACGCCCGCAACCGTGCAGGCATTACAGGCATTCACGTCGTTTTAATCAGAGGGAAAAGTTAGTTGGTTGGTCGGTGATGGTTGACCAACCAACCAACTAATTATCCTCTATGGCTAAAACCGCCCGAAATGGTTGTACACCCTGTAATCTTGGCATCAGCCAAGCGACCGCTGCGTGCTGCTGGCGGCTATCGTGTTCACCAACGAATGACCAAGCAATAGCGCAAGCGATCCGCCTCGCCGGATTACAGGCACCCTGTAACGAAAAAGGCGACACCGAAGTGTCGCCCCATTCGATCACCGCGCCATCGCAGCTATCTGATCCACCGACACCTCCGGCGGCGGGATGATCACCCACTTCCGCGACTTCTTTTCGATCTGCCATCCATGTTTACGCAGCGACGGCTTGAGCTGGTTCAACTCCCGGCTCAACGTCGCCGCCGTCTGTGGTAGTCTCGTGGTGCTCATGTCGATTGCCTCCGCCGCCCTGTGCATCTCAAACAGCAACTCCTGCGGAGTGCCACAGAACTTGCCATGACGTGCGATAGGCTCCTGCATCGCGTTCAAGGCCTGCATGGTCGCGGAATCGTCTGCCGCCTCGTCCTGCGCAATGTCCTGCGCCTCGACCATCATTCCAACAAACCAGCCGGGTTCCTTGCCAAGAACGCGTGCTGTCGCCTCGCCAATGGCACCAAACTCGGCCAGTCGGACGTTCTCCGCGAACTCATGCGGGTCAATCTGCGGCAGCACCTTCAACACTTCGACGACAAGGCCCACGGCACCCATGAACATGCGCGGCGCAGATTCCAGCAGCTTGCGCTCGAACTCGGATTCAAGCATTCGCTTTTCGGGTTTCTCCAATTCGATCTCGACCATCCGCGAGATCAGGTCCGCTGCATACTTCGACGGGTCGATGCCATTGACGATCACAGGCCTGCGCACCCAGATCGAGAACAAGTCGCCATTCGTGAACAACTGCCGAACCTCGAACCCCATGCCCGTCGTGATGCCGCACAAGGTGTCTGACAACTTCGTCAGGTCGGACATGTTCTCAAGGGTCAGCACATAGTTGTGCCACGCCCGGATCAGCACGTCGTCGGCCTTCTCTGAACCCGGTGCGACCATCGCGGAGACGGGATCAATCAGCGACCGCAGCACGCGCGTCGTCGATGTCTTGGCCGAACCATATTCACCGATCAAGTTGACGATAGGCGACGGCGTGTCTGGAAAGAACATCTTGACCGCGCACGCCATGAAAACCACGAACTGGTCGTCGTCCATGTTGACCATCGTCCGGATGTCATCCGTTGACCCCTTGCCCGCAATGTCGATTGGCAACTGCTTTGAACGGCGGAACACGACCGGGCATTCCGCGTCACCTTCGATCAGCGTGGCACCATCAGCCGAGATCCTCAGCACACGGTCGTCTGCGTCGCACAGATCGACGTAGATGATGCCATCGACACGCGCGACCCGCAGATACACATCTTCGACCGTCTCATAGGCGTGCGCCCGCGCGATACCGACGACAAGGTTGATCTGCTCCTGGCTTGCCGTCACGCCGCTTGCATATGCCGTGCGGCGCAACCAGTCTGCGAACTCAATGGAGTCGATGCGCATGATCCGCCGCGCCCCGACCCGCGCGTAGGCGGTGCCATCAGGATCGCGGAACAGCTTGAGCGAACCCACCACATCGTCGAGGATCACCTTCGTCGGATCACCCTTGCCGCCGATCTTCACGCCGTCAGGCAGACCGCCCGTGTAACCGCCAGCCTGCGCATATGCCCAGAATGGTTCCGCCTTGCACTTGCCTGCCTTCGCAATGTCCGCCCACTTGTCGATAACGTCCTTGTCTGACGTAAACCCGTCCTCTGCTCTCGAATATGTCAGCCAGTGTTCGAGGCCGTCTTCGCCAAACGCGCCGAAGATGTTGAACCCCGCATCCGACCACGCCTTGTAACCGCCACCGGGCCTTGCCTTCGCGAACGCCGTCAACGCCGCTGCCACATCGACGGCCTTCTTGGTCTGCCCGCCTTTCGGTCCTGTTTTGCGCGGTTGTGCTTTGCGCAGCACGATCTCGCCATGTTCGACGAACATCATCGCCCCCGCAGCGTCGATCTGTGTCGGCGTGAGCACGATACTGTCGAGTGCGAGGGGCAACGCCACCACCGGCCGTTTGCCGCCCTTTGGCAGCAATTCGACGTGGTGCTCGACCTTGTTGATGTCCGCGTGTTCCGACCGACTGGCCCGCTTGTGCAGCTTGCCCGTGTCGTGGAACATCCCCTTGCCTTGCCCGTCGTCAGTCACGAAACGCTCATCCGACCAAGGCGACTGCCCAAGGATGTCGTTCGCCGTGTCGAGCACATCGCGCATCCGCGAGCGAATGGTGTCCATGCGGGCTGCATTCTCGAAGGCTATCCACAAGTGATATCCGCGCCCGCCACCGGAGCGGACAACGAAGTAGGGAATGCCCATGTTGTGCAGTGCAGCGGCGATGAAGCCGACCCGCGTGCGCATCACCCCCACGTCGTGGCGACCATCATGATCGTCGAGATCGAAGACGGCGAGGTTCGACTTGTCATCCCCGACGTGCATGTTGATCCCGATTGGCTGCGTGCCGTCGAGATGCGCACGGATCACGTCGTCGGTGATTGTGGTGTCTTTTGGGAAGTAGGCTTTCTTGCCATCGACCCATTTCATTTCCGAATAACCGGGACCAGCCAGATCAGCGATCTGCCGGAGTTGTGCGATATTATTTTCCATCATCTTGTCCTTGAAGCGGACAAGTCGGTCCTGAAACTTTGGTCGAACAGCGGGAAGACGTGCGATATAAGCAAGTTATCCCGACAAGCGTTGCTGTGCGCTACATGATCCGACCGAGGCGAGGACGACTTGCCTCGGTCATTTCATGCGGCGACGCGCGAGCGGTTCAGCCAGTTGATCAGGTCCGACCGCATATAGCGGACGATCTTTGTCGCGGGCTGCGAATACGGCGGGCCGGATCGCGCCTTGCGATGATCACGCAGGTAATCCTCGGACACGCCCATGAATTGAGCGGCCTGCGCGGGCGTCATGATTTCGGGGAAGGACTGCGATTGGATGGCGGTCCGCAATTCAGATATAAGGTCGTTCACGTCGGTCATAGGGTGCTTCCTCTATGGAAGCCCACATGACCGATCCAGCAACCTTCTCCCTGAACGCAACGCGCCCATCTGCTAGGATCGGCCTCACGTCACGGTAGGTCAGGGTCCGGACTAGGAGGCAAGATAAAGCACATTTAAGCGGGCGTCAGCAACTGTTCAATAGGCATTTCAGGTCCACACTTCGCGACGATCTGCTGCGCGACGGCGTTCGCGACCTCGTGCGACCCAAGATCGTGCATATAGCGACCAGCCGCACCCCGCATGATGGTCACATCGCCGCGCATCCAGTTGATAACTGGACCTGAAAGACCTGCCTTCGCTGCTGCCGACGAAAACAGATGGCGCGTATCATGGGGGCGCAGCACGCCGCCGTTGTCCACGTCCTTGCCGTCCTTGTCGATCTGACGCAGGCCTGTGATCGGCTTGCCGTAGTGACGCCCCTCGAAGACGATCACGTCATGGGTGCGCGGGGTGTGCTTGAAGACATCGACGGCCATGTCGGAAAGCGGGAAGGTGCGCTTCTGGCCGTTCTTCATGCGCGGGATCGTCAGGACACGTTCGTCGAAGTCAATGTCCGACCAGCGCAGTTCGCGAATGTTGCGCATCCGAAAGCCAGTGAACAGCAGCGCAAGCCATGCGGCACGCCGGGTCACGTTCGGCACTTGCGCAATGGCGTCGAGTGCAGGCCACCGCTTTGCATCGTCGAACAGCAATTCACGGTGCGTCGCCTCATAGCCCTTCACGCGGTAGGTCGGATCATGCTCGAAGCCGTCGTCGCGGTAGGCAAGTTGGGTGCCGTAGATCGCGGACAGGGCGCGGAGCAGTTTCGTTGCCGTCGCGGGCGTGTCGGACAGCGCCTTGATCTTCTCGTTGACCATCTGCCGCGTGATGTCCGAGATCGACATTTCGAGCCAGCGCGGGGCGTGGCAGCGCAGGACGCACTCATAGTCGGCAATGGTTACGGCAGTCAGCTTCTTCTGGCGCGGGTCGAGGGCTTGGCTGACATGTTCGTCGAACGCCTTGCGCAGCGTGACCTCGGGAGCGTTGCGCGGGCGGTCGTCGTGCTGGGTGATACCTGTTGCCTCAACGCGTGCATTGATCTCGGCTGCTGTCTGGGCCGCTTCGATCACGGACATCTGCGGCCACGTCCCAAGGGTCTCCGTGAAGTTGCGGCCTTTCCAGAACTTGCGGAAGCGCCATGTCTGAGACCGTGCGCCGACTTCGAGATACAGGTTGGGGTAGCGAGCATCGCGATACCGCGTCGCGGCACCCCCTTTGTGCGCTGCCTTGTCGAGTGCGCCCTTGGTGAACGTCATTTCTTGCGTTGCCATGATAGGCCTCCATGCAATCAACTATGCAATTGCATGGCATCCAGCAGCGGGGCTGCGCAACCGAAGATAATGATTTTCTTAGGTAATTACCGCGTCAGCGAGCGTCAGCATGTCGGCAAACTCGCTTTACAAATCAGTTGCTCTACCAGCTGAGCTATAGGGGCACGGCTGACTGATTACGCAGTCATGAACAACAATTCAAGCTCTATCCGCGGGGGGAAACAAGGGCTTGTTCCGATCTCCGCGATCACGCGATTGCGGTTCACCTCGCGACAAAAGCCCGTATAGTGCGGTTGTTCAAACGGAATGACGGGACGGGAATGCAAGTCATCATCCACGCCGGAGCGCACAACACTGATGACGACAGACTCATCACCTGCCTGCTGGAAAACTCCAAGATGCTGGCAGAACAGGGCATCCATGTGCCCGATCCGAACCAGTATCGCCGGCTGATCCGAGACATTTTGCAACAATCCGGTGATGACGGCCTGATACCGGGTGCCCGCGAGATGCTCACAGGCGCGTTGGGTGATCTGCGTGCGGTTGATCGCCTCGTGCTGTCGAATGCGGGTTTTTTCGGAACACCCAAAATGGCCGTGGGCGGTGGACTGTTCTACCGGGCGGCAGAGCTTCGCCTCGATCTCTTAAAGCAGATGTTTCCGGGTGACAGGATTGAGCTGTTTCTCGGGTTACGGGATCCGGCGGGCTTCCTGCCAGCCCTGCTGGAAAAAACGGCCTTTGCCAATATGGAGGATCTCCTGCGGGGCTGCGATCCCGGCGATATGCGCTGGTCGGAGCTTGTCTTGCGCTTGCGCAGCAGCCATCCTGACATTGCGCTCACGCTCTGGTGCAACGAGGATACGCCGCTGATATGGGAGCGGATCCTGCGCGCCCTCGCCGGGATCGACCGCAGCCTGCCGATTGAGGGTGAGTTCGCGTTTCTGTCCCATCTCCTGAGTAAGGCCGGGATGATCCGGTTCAACATCTACATGGAGAAACATCCGAACATGACCGAGGCACAGAAAGAGCGGATCATCGAGGCCTTTCTGGTCAAGTTTGCCGACGAGACGGTGCTGGAGGAAGAACTTGACGTGAACGGCTGGACCGCAGAGACGATCACCGCTCTTTCAGCGCTCTATGACGCGGACGTCCGGGACATTGCTCTGATCGAGGGCGTCCGGCTCCTCATGCCCTGAGCCTGACAGGGGTCTGGTTGCGAGACAAAGCCGCGCAGCGGATAAAAAGTCCTCGCCACGGATCATGGCCACGCCTTGCCACTACGGTGCCATTTTTTAACCAATCTTTAATGTTTCCCTCGCTCTCGAGCAAGACGGGAGCCGCAACATGCAAGACGAGATCAGCTTCGTGCCCGACCACTGCGCACCTGTGCCGCCGGAATTGCGTGGCAAGCGGCAGGCCCTGTTCTTTTTGCTGGCGCAGTCCAGGACAAAACGGACAAGGCCGGTCGAATCGCGGATCACTCTCGATATGCCCGGTCACGCGACAGTCGCGTCCGCCGCCATCGCTCCGGCACCACGCCGCATGGCCGCAATCCTCGCGAGCGACGATTTTCAGTTCACGTTCTGACAGCGCGCCTATTCACCTTCGATCGGATGTCCCTGCCCCAGAGCGGTGCGCAAGATGATGTAATCGACCGCCTGATCGCGCAGACTGCGTGCATGCAGAGCGCGGGCGTCTGAGAGTGCCCGTTCACGGTCAAGCACATCCAGCACCGTGATCGATCCACGATTGCTCAGCAATTCGCGCGACAGATCGAGTGACTGGCGGTTCAGGTCCAGCAGACGTTGTGCCTCTCGCGTCGTGGCAATCGAGGCCTGAAGATCCGCCTGCGCGTTCTCGACCTCTTCGACCGCAACCAGAACGACCTTTCGCCATTGCAAATAGGCCTGATTGACCCGCGCCTGCGCCGCATCCGCCGACGCCGCCAGTGCCGGCTGGTTGAAGAGCGGCATGGTCAGACCCGCAATCAGACTTCGCGTGGTCGAGCCGCCATGCAGCGGCGCAAGGATCGCTCCTCTCAGCCGCAGGCTGGGATAACGCGCCGCCTCTGCCACGCCGAGATCAGATACCGCCGCTGCATAGAGCCGTTCAGACTGCCGGATGTCGTTGCGTGCACGCAGCAGGTCCGCCGGTGCGCCGGGTTGGGCCTTGAGATGCGGGTTGGGTTGCGACCCGCGATAGCCAAGATCGACATCGAGCATCCCGACCGGCCGACCCATCAAGGTCGAGATCCTGTTGCGTTGCCGCACGACGGCGGCTGTCAGATTCGGAACCTGAGCGCGAGTTTCCGAGACCAGAGACTCGGCGCGCACCACATCGAGTTGCGTGGTCTCTCCGGCCGCCAAAAGCGTGTTGATGTCGCGCAAGGTCCGCTGCCGAGATTGCAAATCCTGATTGAGAATCTCAAGGCTGCGTTGCGCAAAGCGCAGATCGACATAGGCAACGCTCAGCTCGGCCAGAACGGAGCGACGCGCTTCCAACTCGTCGAAACGGGCAGCCTCCCGCCTTTGTTCCGCCCCCTTGGACCGCCAGCGCTGCTCGCCGGCCAGTCCGATATCGGCTGTGATCTCGGCATTGGCCTGCTCTGCCGCAGACCGCGATGCGCCCGATGCGTTGACTTCACCATCGCCTGAGATCAGCACCGCATCGCGTCGTGCGAGGGCCTCGGCCTCGCGCAAGCGCGCCTGCGCCTCAGCCAGATCGAGGTTGCCGGAAAGCGTCTCTTCGACGAGACGCGTAAGAAGCGGGTCGTTGAAATTCTTCCACCATTGGACATCTTCAGCGCGCGCCTCGGAAACCGGCGCCAGAAGGGCATAGCGATCAGGAAGATCGATTTTCGGCGGCGCAAACACTGGTCCGACCGTGCAGCCGGACAGCATGAGCGCAGCCCAGATCAATGGGGCGGTTCGCATTGCACTACTCTTTCTGCCTCTGAGCCCCGTTTGCGCCTTGGTGACGCTTGTGTGGTGGAGCCGATTTTCAACAAATTAGCAGATTCGAGGCCTGATCGTTTTCTCGGCCGACAATTTGCGCTTATTTTCAAATGTCCGTTGCGCGAATGTAACACCAACGGTGATGATCTGCCGCCAATCTCGTCGCCTTATTCGCGCAGGGCGCGATCAAAAAAGATCGTCAGCGGTTCGATCATATAGGCGAGCGGGGTTCGATCCCGCGTCCGGATAAAGGCCTCGACCGGCATCCCGGGCAACAAGACCTGATCTTCAAGCTTGGCCATCTCGGCCTCGAATGGCATGATCTCGGCCGAATAGTAGCTCAGACCCGTCACCTGATCCTGCAACACATCCGCAGAGATGCGCGTGATCTGACCGCGCACTTCGGGCAAGCGGCGTTGGTCAAAGGCCGGAAAGCGCAATTCTGCCTCCTGTCCGGCATGGACCTCATCGATGTTGATCGCCTCGACGCGGGCTGAAACCACGAGCGGCTGATCCTGCGGGATGATGAACAGCAGCGGTTCCGCTGCCTGCACCACGGATTGCACGGCAAAGACCTTCATGCCGTAGACAATTCCCGATGTCGGCGCGCGGATATCGAGCCGCGAGAGGCTGTCCTCGAGAACGATCTTGCGTTCGACAAGTTCGATCTGACGAAACTCGAGATCACGCAACTGGGTGACCGCATCCTCGCGGCGGCGGGTGCGCAATTGAAGGGCGGCGATATCGTTGCTTGCGATCTGTCCCTTGAGGGCCGCCAGTTCGGAGTCCAGCCGCCCGATCTGTCCCATGAGGTTTGCGTGCTCGCGTCGCAACTCACTGACACGACCCGCCTGCGCCAGTTGCTGATCCAACAGGCGCTGCTGGCCCTCCTGCTCTTCCAGAACCAGATCCGCCTGGATTTGCAGAGCATCAAGCTGCGCCTTTATGCCGACCGTGCGGTTATCGATCTGAAGGTTCTGTTCCTGGAGCAGGCTGCGCTCCTGTTGAATCGCCTCCTCGCGGGCATAAAACAGCATCACCTCGCCTTGAAGCACCGCATTGGCATCCGGCATATCCTCTGCCTGTGCTCTCAGGGCATCAGGAAAGAAAACGTCCGCTGCCCCGTCGCGTTCGGCGATCAGGCGCGCCTTGCGTGCGCCAATCTCCAGCAACTGACCATCAATCACGCTGAGTTCCGAACGCAACCGCCGCCCGTCGAGCCGGATCAGGATGTCGCCGCGTGCGACCTCATCACTGTCCTTGACGAGAATCTCGCCTACGACACCGCCTTCTGGATGTTGCACGACCTGGCGGTTGCTTTCGACCTGCACAACCCCATGCGCGACCACCGCCCCGGCCAGCGTTGTGCCGACCGACCACAGGCCAAGACCTCCAACCAACAGGATGAGCGAAAGAATTCCCACGCCAAGCGGCACCGCACCGGACCAGCGCTGCTGTGTTACCCGCCCCTTCATCATGGCATGACCTTGCGGCTCAGAGCCTCGCGCACCGGCTGCACGTTCGAGACGGTCTTTTCAAGAACCTCGTCGCGCGGCCCAAGCGCGACGACCTGCCCCTTGTTGAGCACCATCAACTGATCGCATTCCGCGATCGCCTGTGGTCTGTGGGTCAACACGATCAGGGATTTCTGCTGTGTCTTGAACCGGCGGACGGCCGCGTTGAGCGCGTCCGAACCTTCGGCGTCCAGCATCGAGTTGGGCTCATCGAGGATCAGCATGACCGGATCTCCATAGAGCGCACGCGCCAGCGCGATGCGCTGCCTCTGGCCCCCCGAGAGATGGCTCTCATTGCCATCCAGCCGGGTGTCATAGCCATTTGGCAATTGCATGATCATCTCATGTGCATTTGCGCCGCGCGCGGCTTCGACCACCATCTTGTCGTCCGGGGCTTCGGACATGCGGGCAATATTCTGCGCCACCGTGCCGGAAAACAGCGTTACCGTCTGTGGCAGATATCCGATATGCCGACCGAGGCTGTCGGGCTCATACTGATCCAGCGTTGCGCCGCCCAGTCGCACGTCGCCCCCCGCGATCGGCCAGAATCCCGCCAGCGCGCGGGCCATGGTGGATTTGCCCGAACCGCTGCGCCCGATCACGCCCAGCGCATGGCCCGGTTCGAGCGTGAAGGACACGTTGCGCAAAGTCGGCACACGCTCTCCCGGCGGGACAACGGTCAATCCCACGACCTTGAGTCTCGGCAGAGGCACCGGCAGTTCGGTGCGTTTGAGCGCGGGCGGCACCGCCTGAAGATACTTGCCCAGGGCGACCCATCCGGAACGCCCGCGCTGCAACACAGGCCAACGGCCCATCGCCTGTTCTATCGGTGCCAATGCACGACCGAGCAGGATCGAGCCCGCGATCATCGACCCCGGCGTCAATTCGCCCTGCAGCACGTAATAGGCGCCGGCTCCAAGCATCGCCGATTGCAGAAACAGGCGAAACGACTTGGTAAAGGCGGAAAAGCTGCCGGTCCAGTCACTGGACGAGATGTTCTGCGCCAACGCGGCGTTGCGCAGGACCAGATACCGGTCGAGCATGGCCGCGCGCAACCCCTGACTCAGGATCACCTCGCGCCCGCTGCGGGCTTCTTCGGCAAAACTCTGCGCTGCCTGGGTCGAGATCTGGGCCTGCCGCACCCGTTTCGCCGTCATCACCTGATTGAGCAGGGCAACCAGAATGATGATCGCCCCGCCCGCAACCGACAGCCAGCCAAGCATCGGATGAAACAGAAAGATCGCAGCAATAAAGATCGGCGTCCAAGGCATGTCCATGACAGACAGCAGCACCGATGAGGTAAAAAGATCGCGCACTGCGTCCAGATCACGCTGCGCCCCGGTCGCGATCATCCGCTCCTTGGGATCTACCGAGCGGCGCAATGTCGCATCGAAAAGCCGCGCATCAAGAGCCGCCTGAAACCGCGCCCCCACCCGCGCCATGACGCGGCCACGCGCATAGTCCAGCAGGCCCATCAGAACGTAGAGCGCCGCGATCAGAACGGTAAGCGCCACCAGCGTTTCGACAGAACGCGAGGACAGCACCCGGTCATAGACCTGCAACATGTAGAGCGGCCCGGCGAGCATCAGAATATTCACGAAGATGCTGAAAATGAAAACCCAGATCACCAGCACGCGTCCGCGGTTGCGCGCCGCCAGAACTTCTGCCACGCCGGAGATCTGCTTGTCTGCCATTATCGGGCCTGCCCCATCCCGTTACGATTGTCTCAGGGTAATAGCATTTAGGCGGAAAATGGAAACAGATCGTTTAGATCCGCCGGTTATTTCCCGCTCATGCCGTGCGACAGCACCTAGTTCATTCGTCGTTCTTGGTCGGATCACTGTGGCGATAGGCGTTCAGCACCACGCCCAGCACGTTGGTCTGCTCGGCAATCTCGCGCTCACAGGTGTCAAGCTGACCATAGAGCGTCGTGCCCGCCCGCGCCACGATCAGGGCACAATCGACATTCTTCAGAAATGCGCGCGTGTCGTCGTTGACCAACATCGAAGGCAGATCAAAGATCATCAGATCAGGGTCATAATCGGCCTCGACGCGCGCCAGCGCCTCTGCTGTTTCCTCGGCCAGCAAGACCCGTGTCGGGTCTGCGATCCGGCCCTGAGCCATCGAGATGGCGACATTATCGCCAAGCCGAACCCCCTGTTCGGCAAAGCTGACCGTGCCGCTTAACAATTCGCCTATGCCATGCGGCGGGCTGAATTCAAAGAACGCATGCACGGAGGGATCGCGCAGATCGAGATCAAACAGCATCGCCCGCATGTCGCGCTGTCGCCCAAGACCCAATGCCAGATTGCAGGCCGTTGTGGATTTCCCTGATCTTGGCATCGGCGAGGTGATTGCCAGACGCTTCCATCCGTTCTGCCGCATCTGCAACAGAACCTTGGTGCGCAGAATGTCGAACGGCGTCGCCTTGGCAGAGGCCACTCGTGTCACGACGCGATGCGCCTCTAGATGTTCCGCATTCACCTCGAAAGCAGGCAACGCCTGCCAGAGCGCATTGCTCCGCTCCGTAGTCCGGTCGATGCTCTGCACCGGTGCGCTGCGCGGCACGGGCATCACGACATCCCCGCCGCGACTTCTTCGTGCCTTTTCGAGAGCTGCCTGAAGTTTTTCCATCAAATATTCCGTTCTAACCGCTTTAACCCAAACCAACCTTGTCCAGGGCTTTTTGCACCAGGATTTCCAGCGGCAAGTAATTCGTATCGATGAACCAGAGTGCCATAGGAACACCGATCACGACGACCAGAAACGCCGTCACCAGCCCTGTCCGACGCGCAATTTTGTGGCCCCGGCTTTCCATATAGGGGATCGTCGCGATCGGCGTGATGTCGAAGCGTGCGATCAACTCTGCTGGACGCCGCACCGTGCGGTTGAGCATTTCCAGAAGCATGAAGAAACCAGCAGCGAGGGCGATCCCTGCGCCAAGGCCCATGAGGGCAATCTTTGGCCGGTTCGGACCCGACGGGATGCGCGGCACGTTGGCATTCTCGATCACGCTGATCCTCTGGCCCTGCGCGGTGGTCTCTACCCTCTCGCTCATCCGCGCCTGATTGAGGTTGTTAATCGCCGCATTGTATCGGCTCTGGATGTTGACATAATCGCGTTCAAGCGCAGCCAGTTCGATACCATTTGCCGAACTGCGCGAGATCGCCTGTTGCAGGCTGTCCAGTTCCGCAACCGTCGCCTCTTTCTCTGCCGAGAGGCCTTCGATGCGGCTGTCGATCTCCGCCATCGTGGCATTGAGCATGGCCTCCTGAACGCTGACATCGGTCCCTCCGCCCTGCGGCAGAACAGCCTCGGTCTGGGCCGCGACCACGGCTTCCAGTCGCTCGATTCGGGCCCGCAATCGGGTGACGCGCGGGCTTGATTCCGAATATTTTGCAATGGCATTTTCCAGTTCGGCGCGCGCCACGACAAGCTGTGCCTCCTCCGGGGTGCGCAGACCCTGAACGCCTCCCGGCCGCACCTGACCTGTGGACTCAAAGACTCGCAGGATTTCACGCCGCTGGGATTCAGCCCCGGCCAGATCGCGCTCGACCCGGCTCAGGCGTTCTTGCAACAAGGTCTGCCGACCAAGCCGATAGCTCTGATCCTCCGGCAGCGCATCGGCATTCGACCCCTTGAAATCGGCAATAGCTGCGCTCTGGCGGTTGATTTCCTCGCCCAGACGCTGAGCCTCCTGCTCGAAGAACTGCAATGTCTTTGCCGCCTGATTGATCCGGGTCGTGGTGCTTTGTTCCAGCGCCAGCGTGACATATTCGTTCACCACATCCGCCACGATCGTTGGCGAACTGCCCGTGAAACTGATGGTCATCAAAACCGCCTCGCCGCGCCCGGCCGAGCGACGGATCGAAGTCGCCTCTTGCATCGCTTCGACCACGGAGTCCGGCTCCATGTCGCGCATCTTTTCCAAAACGTTGAACCGATTGGCAATGTCGATCAGATTGGCGCGCGTCATCAACCGCTGCTGGATCACATCCAGCTGTTCGACCGCATCGGTCTGCACGGTGGAGGCCACCATCCGCTCCGGGATCTGTGGTTGCTCGACCAGCAGACGCGCAGAGGTCGAGTAGGTATCGGGCAGCTTGAGCGCCGTCGCAACGCCAAGGCCCGCACAGATCAGCAGCAACAACATCATCGCCGGCAATCTGCGCAGAAACAACGCCCAGTAAAATCGCAAATCAAAATTCATTCAGCGGCCTTCCACAACGCGCCCACACGATTGGTCAAAAACAGCGCCTCACGAAAAGGCTTGAGGATCAGCCCGTCCCGGATCAACTCCTTGATCGTGTCAACGCCAACCCTGTCCTGATCGGCGCTTGCCGCATAGACCAAGGCCAGATCGCAAAGTTTGTTTATCACCCGCGGAATACCTTCTGACTCTTCGTAAACATGCGCGATAGCCTCAGGACTGAACTCTTCCCCACTTCCGCCGACATGGCGCAATCTGTGCTGGATATAGGCACGCGTCGTCGCAAGATCCATGGGGTCAATATGATAGATAGCGGTGACACGTTGGGCAAACTGGCGCAGTTGTGGCCGTCGGATCAGATCGCGCAATTCTGGCTGGCCGACAAGGATGATCTGCAAGAGTTCATCCTTGCCGGAGTTTATGTTGGTCAGCATGCGCAGCTCTTCGAGCGTTTCCACATCCAGATTCTGCGCCTCATCAACGATCAGAACCACATGCCGCCCAGCCGCATACTGGTGCAAGACAAAGTCCTGAAATCGCTGAAAAAGGGTGACATAATCAGAATGCTGATCAAAGGCCACGTCGAGCGCGTTGAGCACCCAGCGCAGCAGATCGCCGCGATCCCCCTGCGCATTGGAAATGAGACCCACGGTGAGATCCGCCTCCACTTGCCGCAGCAGGGCTTGAATGAGGGTTGTCTTGCCGGTGCCGACTTCACCGGTCACCACCGTCAGCGGCGCGCGCGTCAGGAGCCCATATTCGAGAACCGCGTAAGCCCGCTTGTGCGCATTCGACCAGAACAGAAAATCCGGATCGGGCGACAGCGTGAACGGCCGCTCTTTGAACCCGAAATGGTCGTTGTAGAGGGCAATACTCATGAAAAGCGGCTCCCGCTCACTCGATGTTCGTTAAACTATAGTCTCTGACGGTCAGCGGCAATGCCGGGAGCGATAAAACTCCCTTGTCGCGTAGCTTTGAGGGCAGCATTGAGGCATTCTCGCGGAAATTGATCGCTCCCCGCCTTTGCCCAAAACCAATTTGATTCGTAAAATTTGGCGCTCAAAGTTTCCCAAGAGTTAACAATTCCTCAGTTTACCGCGTAACGTCCACGTTCCTTCACAAGAGCCGGCCGCGCTCTGCCTCAATTTTGGCATGATCTACGGAGGTTTTATTATATTTTCCAAGAAAATCAAAGCAGCGACATTCTTTCTTTTGCCTAAATTCCGCCAAAATGTTATCTGGTTTCCAGGGAGGCAGGTTTCGGCCTGCATGTGGGGTAAGTCGTCCGATCTGCTAAGTCGGGCAAAGTGTAAGTTAAAAAGAAGGACCGGCGTTGCCGGGGTGTTCGCATGACAATGCATTTGAGCAATATCGACGCGAAGTTTGATGGAAGTCTTTCTTTTCATAAAAAAGCGGACCTGCGAGATGTAGCGCCCAGAGGCTTCTACCGCTCCGTATTCAAGCAGGTTCTGGATGTCTTCCTGATCGTTGTGACCGCACCTTTGACCCTGCCGATCATCGCCCTTCTGGCGATGCTGGTCGCTTTGAATGGCGGCAAACCGTTTTACTCGCAGTTTCGCGTCGGGCAGAATGGGAAACTGTTCCGGATGTGGAAGCTTCGCACCATGGTGCGCGACGCCGAGACGCGTCTGGCAGCCCATCTTGACGCCGATCCCGAGGCGTTCCGGGAATGGACGGCCACTCAGAAACTCAAGAACGACCCGCGCATCACGCGCTTCGGACGGCTGTTGCGCAAGACATCACTTGACGAGTTGCCACAGCTTCTCAACGTGCTCAACGGGTCCATGTCCCTGGTGGGACCGCGTCCGATGATGGTTGGACAGCAATGCCTTTATGATGGCCACTCGTATTACAACCTTCGGCCAGGCATTACCGGCCTGTGGCAGATTTCGGACCGCAACGATTGCAATTTCAGTGATCGTGTGCGCTTTGACGACGCGTATGACAAAGATGTTTCCCTGGGCACCGATTTGAAAATTATTGCAAAGACCGTATCAGTTGTGCTGCGGGGCACCGGCTACTGAGACCACCCGACGCGTCGTTTTTCATTTGGCCATGTCTTCTTCGGAAGGGGTGGCCAAATTGGCTCAAGTCGATGTAAACTTGATCCTGTCGATCCAAGCAGTTGAGCATTCACATTAGGAAGCCCGTGCCGTGTCCCTCAGAAAACGTTTGACCCTGACCACTATTGCCCTTGCGCTGACCCTGACGGTCTCTGCGTGCAAATCCGCGGAAGAGCGCGCCGAAGATCATTACCAGACAGCCCTCTCGCTGATTGCCGAAGGCGATATCGACCGTGCCGTCGTGGAATTGCGCAACGTTTTTCAACTGGATGGGAGCCACCGCGAGGCACGGCGGACGCTGGCGCATGTTACACTCACCCAACGCGGCAACCGGCAAGAAGCCTATAGTCAGTATTTGCGCCTCGCAGAGCAGTATCCTGACGACCTCGATGCGCGGCTGAAACTGTCCGAAATCGCCTTTACAGCTGGAAACTGGGATGAGTTGGAGCGCCACGGTGCCAAGGCCGAAGAGCTGGCGCCGAACGATTCCCGTGTCATTCCGCTCACTACCGCACGAAAATACCGCTCAGCCGTTCAGGCCGATGATGCCTCGGCCCGACGCGAGGTGGCCCGCACGGCCGCCGTGATGCTGGTTGATCAGGACAATAACATCGTCCTGCGCAGCATCGTGATCGACAACATGCTGCGCGAGGGCGATTTCCGCAACGCCCTCGCGCAGATCGACCGGATGCTGGAACAAGAACCCGAGAACTTGCTTTACAACCAGCAGCGGCTGAATGTCCTTGTTCAACTCGGCGACATGACCGCGGTCGAGACGCATCTGAAAAAGATGATCGAGCGTTTTCCGAACGAAACCGCACACAAGGCCATGCTGCTGCGGTTCTACATGTCCGAGAAGAATCTCGAACAGGCGGAGTCGTTCCTGCGCGAGCTGGCCGAGGCCGCCCCCGCTGATGATCCCGGTCCAGCGGTGGATCTCATTCGTTTTCTCGCCGAATTCCGCAGCATTGCTGCGGCCAAGGCCGAGATTGCCAGCGCCATTCCCAAGGCGGCCGATCCCCTGCCCTTCAAGGTGCTGGATGCAGGTCTCGATTTTGCCGCCGGATCACAGGAAACTGCGGTCACGACACTCGAAGCCGCGCTCAAGGAAAGCCCGGAATCCGAACACGTCCTCAACGTCAAGGTCACGCTGGCGCGGATGCTGCTGACCATGGGCAATGACGTTGGTGCACGCGCCCGCGTCGAGGAAGTGCTGGCCGAGGATGCCACCCAGCCCGAGGCCCTCAAGATGAAGGCCGGATGGCTGACCAAGGCCGATCAGACAGATGCGGCCATCGCCGCCTTGCGCAGCGCCTTGGATCGCGCACCCAACGACGCGCAAGCCATGACCCTGATGGCCGAGGCCTATTCCCGCAGTGGCCGCCCCGAACTCGCCCGGGAATTCCTTGCTCTGGCGGTCGATGCGTCGGGCAATGCGCCAGAGAACTCGATCCGCTACGCCCAAGTGCTGATGGCCGAGAAGAGCTTTCTACCCGCTGAGGATATCCTGATTTCGTCGCTGCGTCTGTCCAATGACAATCCCGATCTCTTGCTGACGCTTGGGCAGCTTTACCTTCAGATGGAAGATTTCGGTCGCGCCCAGCAGGTCGCCAATACGTTGCGCCGTCTGAACACGCCTGAGACAAAGACTGCGGCCGATGGTCTCGACGCAGAGCGCATCAATCTCCAGAGTGGCCGCGACGAAGCGATGGCCTATCTCGAGCAGATCGCGAACACCACCGATGCCACCTTGGCGGCGCGCATCGCATTGGTGCGCGCGCGCATGGGCACTGGCGACATCGCCGGCGCGCTGGAACTTGCAAAGGAGCTTTCGGCGGAAAACAAGGACAACGATGCCGTCAGCTATGTCCTTGCAACCACCGAGGCCGTAAACGGCAACCTCGATGAGGCTGAAACGATCTATCGCACGCTGGTCAATGCCGGCGCAACCCGGACCCCGATCTGGCTTGAACTGAGCCGCATCAAGCAGCGCAAGGGCGACAGTGACGGCGCGCGTGCCGTGATCAAGGAGGCGCTCGTCAAGAATGCCGGCGATCCCAATCTCCTTTGGGCAACGGCGTCGTTCCTGGAACAGGACGGCGATATAGACGGTGCCATCGCAATCTACGAACAACTCTACGAAGATAATTCCGATTCACCCGTGATTGCCAATAACCTTGCCAGCCTGCTGGCGAGCTATCGCGAAGATCCGGAGAGCCTGGATCGTGCCTGGATCGTGGCGCGTCGCTTCCGCGACACTTCGGTCCCCGCGGTGCAGGATACCTATGGCTGGTTGCTCCAGCGGCGCGGCGAAAGTGCCGAGGCGCTTCCCTATCTGGAAGCTGCGGCGGAAGGCCTGCCAACGGATCCGCTGGTGCAATACCATCTGGCTCAAACATACCTGGCGTTGGAGCGTCCCGAAGACGCTCTTGACCGGTTCCAGCGCACGGTTGACATCGCCGGCCCCGGTGACAGCCGCCCGCAGATCAACACGGCCCGCGAGATGATCCGAACATTGATCGACACGTCCAAACCGGCAAGCGCCGAGAATTGACCGATGCCGATCAAGGGCGTCCCAGACGATCGTCCCAAGGGCGCAAGTGGCCGTAAAATTTGATCTGGTTTGGCATGTCCCCTGCCGTGGGTTTCTGAAAAGAAGGGGCGACTGCTGATGGAGCGATATCGCCATGTCGAAGCGAAAACCCGCCTTTGGCCGTTCTTCAGATCCGGTGTGGCGCCGATGAGCAATCCTTGCTCTGACAGGTGCCCACCATGGCGGGCCTGAGGCGTAGCGAGGCCGCTTTCCTGATCAGCCTCATCACGCTCTTTAGCGCGATCGAGGCGGTGCTGATCTTGTCCGATCAGGGGCTGATTGGAGACGGTCGATTACGGCAACTGGCCTATGATTACGGCGGCTTCTGGCCCGGACTCCTGGGGAATTGGCGCCCCAACTATTCAGCGCAGCCTTGGGCGATGTTTCTGACCTATGGGTTTCTGCATGGCGGACCCTCGCATCTTGTCGTCAACATGATCACGCTCTGGTCGCTGGGTCGGCTGGTGCTGCTGCGGGTCGGCACGCGAGGCTTTTGTCTGCTCTCGCTTGCGGCTCTGATTGGCGGGGCCGGGGGCTTTGCCCTGCTGGCCTCTGGGCTACGCCCGATGGTTGGCGCCTCCGGCGCGCTCTTCGGGTTGATCGGCGGCTTGCTGGCCTGGGCCTATGTGGATCGTTTCACCTTTGAAGAAGGGCTCTGGCCCATCCTGCGCGCAGTGCTCTTTCTGATCGCCCTCAATCTGGTCCTCTGGTGGGCGATGAATGGCCAACTTGCCTGGGAGACCCATCTTGGCGGCTTTCTCACCGGCTGGATCGCGGCGCTGCTGATTGATCCGCGGCCGATCCGGCCGGAGAGCGAGGATCAGGGAAGCGCGTAGATCTCAATTTTGAGGCGACTGTTAGCTGCCGACTCAACCAAATCCCGACCAACCAGAATTCTTTCAATTGCAAGCTGCACGTCCTCATTGGGGGGGGCATAGTTTCCGAAATCGATGCTGCGAAGCACAAAGATGCGTTCAGCGCTAAAAGGACCAACTCCAACCTCAGATGGAAGCAGGACAATTGATTTGAATGCCGGGCTCAAAAACTGAGTGCTGTGACTTTCAAGGGGGAATGAATAAGCAGTCCCGTTAAAGATATCAGGGTGGAACCAACGCAGAGCCGGCTCACGCATCAGGCTGTCGATTATTATTATGTCACTGGACGTTTTGAAGGAATCCAAGGCTTCAGTTACTATCTCATAAAGTGAGATCTCGGGTGTGCTTGGATAGAAACTCGCCAGATGAACAAACTGCGCAGCCGTGACCAGCGCCGCCCCAACCCATCGCCAGAGAGAAGGCAGGACCGACAGGCCCGCCGCAAGCAACAGGATCGAGACAAACCCGGACCAGGCGATCACCCGTGTCATGAAGAGCGGCTTTGACAGGCTGATCAGCAAGAGGAGAGCCGGTAGGCCCGCTACAAGGATGAGCAGCAACAGACCAACCGCAGGCTGACGCCGCCACAGGCACCACGCGCCCCAGATCATGAGAAGATAGACGGGCGGTTTCGTCCATTTCGGATAAGGAAAAGTGCCAAGGGTTTGATCATACACATATCGCGGCGTCGGATCCGGAACCCAGAAGTTCTCACCCACCGTGCCCGTGTAATGGGAGAAGAATGGCACAATCGCCGGGATAGAGAAGAGCACGAAAAGCCCCGCCCCGATCAGCACCACCCGCAGGAACCGGAGCGGCAAGATGCCAAGGCCAAGGGCCAGACCCACCCAGAGCGCATAAAGCACCGCGACCACGGCGGTGATCGCCTGGGCATAGAAGGCTAGGGCAAGGCTGAGCGAGAACCCAAGAACCAGCAGTCCGTTTCCCGCCACCTCCCTGCCGTCCCGTTCGGCCAGAGCGTTCCTAGCCAGTCGGATCGCAAAGAGGAGCGAGAGCGCCAGACAGAGGTTGAGCAGGCAATACATGCGCAATTCGCGGCCCTGATAAACGAACATCGGCGCGGTCGCGAGGAGTAGTGCTGCCAGCGCCGCCAGGGGGCGTCCTCCGATCTCGCGTCCGATTCGATAAAAGACAGGCACAATCAGCAGCGTGATCAGCGCAGGCAAGGCGCGCAGTGCCAGCATGCTCTCGCCTGCCACGCCATTCCAGAGCTTTTGCAGCGCGTAATAGACAGGGCGGTGGGTATCAAGTCCCCAATGCTCGACCATCAACTCCCGCCAACTCATGCGCGAGAACATCAATGTAACTTCCTCGTCCCACCAAAGATCCTGCCATCCCAGCCGAAAACCGAGGCTTAGCGCCCCCAGAGCCATGGCGAGCAGGATGATCCCGCGGTCAGCGCCTGACATGGGTCTTGCGGAAGACAATGTAGCGGTTCCCCAGATAGTTGAAGATCATGCCCGTCGCGATGCCACACAGCGCCGCCAGTTGCAGACCAAAGGCGACGTCGAACAAGGCCCGCGTTCGCAGCATCATCGAAACCGAGAAGCTCACGAGCGCGCCCACCGCCGAGGCGCCCAGAAACCCCGCGAACTGCCGGAGGATCGGGCCGTTCTTGGCATAGGAGAAGGTAAAGCGTCGGTTGAGCAGGAAATTGGTGATGACGCTCACCCCAATCCCCCCCGCGAGGCAGATGGCATCAGGCAGACCAAAGGCCGCGAGCAGGCTGAGCACCACAAGATTGACCACCACACCCGAGGCACCGACCACCAGAAACTGCGCCAGATGCATCGCATTGGCAAAGCGGTGCAGATAAAGCCTGCGCAGATGCTGGATGTATTTGAGCTGCTCCCTGAAGGTGAGCTTGCTCTCGCCATGCACCCGGTCGCGAAACTCGATCGGCACCTCGCCCACATTCTCGAAGTCGCATTTCACGATCAGTTCCAGCGCGATCTTGTACCCCACCGGATTGAGATCCCGGGCGCGGTCGAAATCGGCCTTTCTGAGCGCGAAGAAGCCCGACATCGGATCCCTGATCTGCGTGAGCGGACGCGCCAGAAGCGTGGCGATGCGGCTATTGAGCCAGCGCAGAAACCCCCAGTCGTCATCGGTCGAACCCCCTGGCACATAGCGCGAGCCGATCATGAACTGCTGGCCAGCGTTCAATCCCAGAATGAGCTGCGGGATCCTCTCTGGCGGATGGCTGAGGTCGCAATCCATGCAGACCAGCACCGGATAACGCGCCGTCCGAAAGCCGTCGATCACCGCCGGGCTGAGACCGCGATTTTCGGTCCGCACCAGAATGCGTGCCCAGTCATGGCCCGAAGCCTGCACCGCCTCGACACTGCCATCCCCGCTGTCATCATCGACAAAGATCACCTCGAGCGTGAGATCATGATCCCGGCGCAAACGCGCGATCCGTTCCAGCAACAGCGGAATATTCTGCACCTCGCGATAGGTCGGCACAACGATGCTGATCCCGGTCAGAAAGCGGACTTCGGCGAGGTCTTGTGTGACGGGAAAACTGCCAGCGTCATGCGCTTGGGGTTCAGGTGTCACGGTTGTCATAGCCGCCGTCCAACGCAGTAGAATGATTATAAAAAATGGAGAGTTTCTGATCGGTTGCCATGCCTCGATCTACCATCATGCCCCGGACCGGTCCACTCTAAAACATGTGCCCGATAAGGTGCAGAGGAGGATTGCGCTGGATGTCCTGACAAGACGCCCCCCCTTGAAACAGGGGCAGATCGCTGCTCGACAGCACATCGGCCATCTTGAGAAGAGAACGCAAAAGCATATTGACAGTATCAAGGCATTGCAAAGTGACGGCTTGGTTGATCTACTCGAAACACGGTGGTGAGATAAGCACAACAAGACCGCGCGCGAAGCGGCAAGCCTGCACGTAAAACAACCATAAGGGAGAGACGAATGTTCAAATCAGTGAAATCTGCGGCCATTGCGGCGATCTTGTCGGCCGGATTGGTCGGCGCTGCCGCGGCGCAAGAGTTGAAGTTCTTTACCATCGGGACGGGCGGCACAGCGGCCACCTATTATCCCGTAGGTGGCGTCATTGCCAACGCGATTTCCAACCCTCCGGGGTCGCGCGCCTGTGACGAGGGCGGCAGTTGCGGCGTCCCGGGGCTCATTGCCTCCGCAGTGTCGTCGCGCGGGTCGGTTGACAATGTGAACGCAATCGTTTCGGGCCTGAGAAACTCTGGCTTTGCCCAATCCGACGTGGCCTTCTGGGCCTACACCGGCACTGGCACCATGGAAGGTCAGCCTCCTGCGGCGGATCTGCGTGCGATCGCGGCGCTCTTCCCGGAACATATCCATCTGGTCGCCCTTGCCGACAGCGACATCCATTCCGTGGCCGATCTGGCGGGCAAGCGTGTCAGCCTGGATGAGCCGGGGTCCGGCACATATGTCGATGCCAAGCTGATCCTCGAGGCGAACGGCCTGGCAGAAGGCAGTTACACTGCCGAAGCACTCAAGCCGGATGCCTCGGGGGACGCGCTGCGCAACGGTCAGATCGACGCATTCTTCTTTGTCGGAGGGTATCCGACGGGCGCGATTGTCGAACTGGCTTCGGCGGTAAAGATCAAGCTGGTGCCGATCACGGGCGCAGGCGCTGAATCACTGATTGAAAAATACGGCTTTTTCTCGGCCTCGGACATCCCGGACGGGGCATATGAAGGGGTTCCTGCCACCAGCACCGTCGCGGTAGGCGCGCAGTGGATCACCTCGGCCAAGGAGAGTGACGATCTGATTTATGAAGTGACCAAGGCCCTCTGGAATGAAAAGACCCGCATCCTGCTCGATGTCGGTCACGCCAAGGGGAAATCGATCACGCCGGAAACCGCATTGGACGGCATCGGGATTCCGCTGCATCCCGGTGCTGAGCGCTTCTACAAGGAAGCGGGCCTGTTGAAGTAATCGACCCACCCCGAGACCAGACCCGCCAACCCAATGTTGGCGGGTTTTCCATTGCCAAAGCGAGATCTCCGACATGGCTGATGACAAATTGCGACCCGAAGACCTGACCAGGATCGAGCGCGAGTTTGATCCCGAGTCCGCCTTCAGAGCCACAGGCAAGCATATCGGTATGGTGATCACCGCAGGTCTTGTGGCGATGTCGATCTACCATTTCTATGCGTCCGGGTTCGCGTTGATCCAGGAACTCACCCATCGCGGCATCCATCTTTCCTTCGTGCTCGGGTTGGTGTTCCTGCTGTTTTCGTGGCGCAAATCGTTGAGCACCGAGGTCGCCCCCGTCGCATGGTATCGGTTTGAGGGCGTGGCCCTGATGGACATTGTCCTGTCCATCCTCGGCGTGGTCGCGGCGATGTATCTGCCGCTGCTGCCCTCGGCCGCCTTGGCCCAGCGAGTCGGCAACCCGTCGCCGGGCGACGTGTTCATGGGGTCGGCTCTTTTGCTTCTGACACTGGAGGCAACGCGGAGATCGGTTGGGATCACCCTGCCCCTGATCGCGGTGGGCTTCATGATCTTCGCGCTCTTCGGGCCCTGGATGCCCGGTGCGCTGAAACATGGCGGAGCCAGCTGGTCGGGCCTGATCAACCACCTCTACATGACCAATCAGGGCATCTATGGCATCGCCATCGGTGTCATGGCAAAATATGTTTTCCTGTTCATCCTGTTCGGTGTGCTGGCAACACGGATCGGTCTTGGGCAATTGTTCATCGATCTCGCGATGGCGCTCGCGGGCCGCTATGCCGGTGGTCCCGCCAAGGTCGCAATCTTTTCATCGGCCTTCATGGGGACAATCTCCGGCTCTTCGATCGCCAATACCGTGACCACCGGAGCGCTGACCATTCCGGCGATGAAGCGGGTGGGATATTCCGCCCGTTTCGCGGCGGCCGTCGAGGCCACCTCCTCCACCGGCGGACAGATCACGCCGCCGATCCTGGGCGCTGCGGCCTTCATCATGGTCGAGTATCTTGAACTTCCCCTCCGCGATATTCTGGCGGCCGCGTTGTTGCCCGCCTTGCTGCACTATTTCGGCATTTTCATCATGGTTCATCTGGAAGCCAAGCGGCTTGGCCTGCGCGGTCTGCGGGCAGACGAATTGCCCAGAACCGCCCATGTGCTGCGACAGAACTGGATGTCCATCTTCCCTCTCGCGATCCTGGTCTATTTCATACTTTCCGGCCGCACCCCCGATTTTGCGGCCGTGTATGGCATCATCGCCTGCGTCGTGATCGGCTTTCTCAACCCGCTGAACCGGCTGACACTCTCCGATCTGATCGCTGCCCTTGCCAATGGCGCGCGCAACACGATCGCGGTGGGGGCTGCCGCCGCAGCCGTCGGGATCGTGGTCGGTGTCGTCACCCTGACCGGCGTCGGATTTCGCCTAGGCTATGTGGTGGTCCAGACGGCAACGGATGTTGGCACCCTGCTGAGTGAATTTGGGCCATTGGCCTATTTCACGGTGGATCAGTGGGCGCTGTTCGTCTCGTTGATCCTGATCGCCTTTTCCTGCATCATCATGGGGGCCGGTATCCCCACGACAGCCACCTATATCATCCTCGTGGCGGTCGCGGCCCCGGCCTTGGCGCAATTGGGTGTAGAGCCCCTCGTCGCACATTTCTTTGTCTTCTATTATGGTGTGCTGGCCGACATCACCCCGCCGGTTGCGCTTGCAGCCTATGCCGCCGCCGGTATCGCAGGCTCCAACCCTTTCGAGACCGGCAACACGGCCTTTCGGCTTGGCATAGCCAAGGCCCTGGTGCCCTTTGTCTTTGTCTATTCGCCGTCCTTGCTCCTGATGGCGGACGGCTTTACGTGGAGTGCCTTTGTGCTGACCCTGCTTGGCGCCATGCTGGGGATCGCCTCGATCGGTGCCGCGTTCTCGGGGTATATCTTCACGATGATGAGCAAGCCAGAGCGCTGGTACGTGGGCCTGGTGGGCCTGCTGTTTGTCGCGCCAGGCCTGTCGACCATGGCCATCGGCGTCGTCGCGATCAGCCCCGTTCTTGTCTCTCAATGGCAAAGATCGCGACGCGTCGCACGGAGGGGGTAAGCCGATCGTAGATTGACCGGGTCAGCCGGGTGTACCACAGCTTGCAATCAACAGCCGGGTGTCCGCCGATGTTTTCCACCCAACAGTGTTGTCTTGGTGGATATACGCTGTCTCACCCTGAGCGAAGGAGTGCAGCGCATTGCCCTCACTCAAGCTCAGCGTTCCTGACAGAACATGAATCAACTGGTTTTCAGGAATCGACAAGCTGGGGATGTTGATTGCGGCGCAATCCTGAACCGCGACACGCATTGTTCCAGCCGCGTTCAAGAAATCAAGGCGCGTTGCCATAACGGCATTGCCGCCCCGGACGGCACAAAGATCGGGAATGGTGATCCGTGTCAGCGACGGATTCGCGGCCGTTGCAGGAACCGGGCCGTCGAGGATCATGAATATCTTGTGGACGAACCCCGGCTGCCGCCACTGGCACATGAACCCCTTGGGTATGACAAAGGCATCGCCGGCTCGAATCTCAACGATTTTGCCGTCGGGAAGGACCATCTCCAGCGCGCCTTCGAGAAGAAGCATGAACTCGTCAACGCTGTAGGCTTCCATCTGACCGGTGAAGGCGGTGCAATCCCAAACGCCGGCAAGATACCCGTCTTGGGGACGTTCATGATAGACATGGCCCCTCTGCACGGGGTGTCCCGCCACAAGATCTTCCGGGTTCATACGCTCCCACTCTTGCAATCCGCAATCGGCAGGGCCGTCGGGCTCGATGCGCAGGATCTTGGCTGTCTTTGTCATTCCGGTTCTCCTTCTAGGATCGGATCTTGCGAGGGCGGACAGGGCAACGTGTCATTCGGCGGGGCAAACGGGCCGATCGGGTGTTACGGCTTGGCCCGCCACGCGGTCTTCTCCCGGCTGCGTCGTTCGGATGGTGCTGAGAGCCGCAAAGGAACCCTCCGCGCTTTGGCCAAGGCCGGGATGGGACTGGTTCATAGCGCCGAGCCGATCTTCAGCCCCTCCAGAATGGCCTCTTCCGCGGTGCGTGGGCACAGGCAATCGCCTATGACATGAACCGCGCCGGCCCAGTCGCGCAACTCGTGTTCCAGGGCGGTTTCCGCCTTGTGACCAAGGGACGTTACCAGAGTGTCCACCGCGGACAGGATCACGGGGTCGCCGCTGAGCGTGTGCTGAAAATAGGCGCTATCGGCATCAATACCATGAAGTCGCATATGGGGGATGATCTCGACACCCAGCCGATGCAGGTCTCCAAGCCATTTGTCACGGGTATATTGCGGCAGGGACTGACCCGCGACCATGCCGTTGACGGCCAGACGCACATGGCACCCCTCACGGGCCAGATACTCGGCCAGCCCGAGGCCTATCCAGTCGCAGCGCCAATCAGCGATGATCGCACGACTGCCCACATTTGCCTCTCCTTGCAGAACCTGCCAAGCGCTGACCACATGCGCCTCATCCGCGCCTTCGATTTCAGGGCTGTAGGGCGTTGCCCCCGTCGCAAGCACGATCTTATCGGGGGCTTCCCGCGCGATCAGATCGGCCGTGACGCGCGTGTTGAGGCGCAGGGTTACTCCGGCCCGGTCCATCTCGCGCGTGAGGTTGATCGTCAAGCCACCGAACTCGGCGCGGCCCGGCAGGCTTTGGGCAAGTTTGACCTGCCCTCCGAGAGAGGCTGTGGCCTCGTAGAGTGTGACGTGGTGCCCGGCTTCTGCGGCGACAGCGGCGGCCTTCATTCCGGCAGGTCCCCCGCCCACGACCATCACCTTGCACGGGGTCTCGACCCGCTTGCGTGGCCCATATTGCAGTTCTCGCCCCGTTTCGGGGTGCTGGATGCAGGAGATTGCACAGCCGTTCAGCATGTGGGCGATACAGGCTTGATTGCAGGCGACACAGGCGCGGATCTCATCAAGTTGCCCGGCTTGTGATTTGGCAGGCATCTGAGGATCCGAGATCAGCGCGCGGGTCATGCCGCACATGTCCGCCTGACCAGAGGCCAGCACCTGTTCAGCAATCTGCGGCTGGTTTATGCGGCCCGCGACAAAGATGGGCTTGTCAACCTGCGCGCGGATCGCAGCGGCTAGCGGCGCAGTATAGGCCGCGTCAATCCCCATCGGCGGCACGATATGGACGGAGCCGGCCAAACCCGCCGACGTTCCCACCGTCACGTTCAGATAGTCCAGCGCCGGATCGGTCCCGAGTGCGGCGCAAACCTCCAGCATCTCGGCCAGGTCCACGCCATCGTGGTCCCTGTCTTCGCCGGACAGGCGGATCCCGATGACCATATCCTGTCCGGCGCCACGGCGTGCTGCCGCTATGGCGTCCCGAACGATGCGCAGGCGGTTCTCGAACGATCCTCCATAGGCGTCACTGCGGCGGTTCACATGTGGATTCAGGAACTGCGCCAAAAGGTAGCCGTGAGAGGCTACGATCTCGATCCCATCGAGCCCGGCCTGTCGCATATGTGCAGCGGATGTGGCAAACCCATTGATGATTTCGCCGATCAAGGCGAGCGGCAACTCGCGTGGCATGACGTGAAAGCGCTCGTTCGGGACGGCAGACGGCGCGAAGGCCACGGGATGGGTTCCGTCCATGGCCATTGTCATCTCGCGCCCCGGATGGCTGAGTTGAGCGAAGACCTTGCAGCCATGGGCCTGGCACGCCTTGGCCAGATTTGCATATCCGGGGATGCAGCCAGCGTCGTAGGCGCGGATCGCCGGGCGACCGGAGTCGCCCGACGGGTGCACACGTGCCGCTTCGATGATCGTCAGGGCGGCACCGCCCTTGGCCTTGGCTTCATGATAGGCAACCATGCGGTCCGTGGGCTTGCCGTCTTGCAGCATGACGGCCATGTGCCCGGTTGAAAAGATCCGGTTCTTCAGCACATGTCCACGGATTGTCAGCGGCGAGAAGAGAGTCGCAAGCCCCATCCCTAGTTCTCCTCGGCTCTCGCCTGGGCCAAGGCCTTACGGAGCTGTTTCTGCCCTTCCTTGCGCGCGGAACAGCTATCACATTCGGCGCCGGATTGCGTCACGACAGGGGCGGGCGACATCAAGCCCGTGACATAGGTTGCCGCCGCGGCGAAGGCGACAAGCGCTGCAAACATCAGGGCCCGCCGCGCGGTCATGCTGTGCCCGTCCTGAGAAAGTGATGCAGCGGAGCCGTGCTCTGCGGATCCTGAGCCCGCTCGCGGGTGAGAAAGTCCACCGCAATCACCTCATGCGCGGTTGCCACCTTGAGCGCCGCGAGATCTTCCGGCGGGGCCATGGTTTCAAGCCGCTGGAAATCCTCGATGTATTTTGGAAAGGTCCGGTTCATCTCGTCGATCAGCGCAACCCAGTCGCTTTGGGCCCTTGCCGCCTGCGCCCGCCCGTTGGCGTGCAGCGCCTCAACGCTGCGCGCGGTCAGCCCGTATTTCCGGATCAGCGGGCGCATCGCATCGGCCGTGCAGGTCTCCACCTGCGAGAGCAGGTTCATTTTTTCCCTTTGCCCTGCGCTGTTCATCCGTTCGGCAATAGCGGCAAAATAGGCCTCGCCCTCGATTTCCTCCTCGAAATAACGCAGCAGGGTCTCAAGATATCCCGGCTTTGCGGTCGCGCTCGACGTCGTTGAGGCCTCAATCCAGCCCACATCGAGGCGGTCATGCTTGAGGGGCTCGTCGATATCCACGGTTTCCTCAAGCTCACGCGCATAGCGGTGCCCGGCATAGGTGGCCGCCGCAACGATCGCGGGGGCTTCGCAATCCCCGATCCTCTTCAAGGTGAAGGGCAGTCTTGCGGCGTCGCCGCCAACGGTTGCCAGCAATTCGTGATAGAGGGCATCGTCGGGTCGGCGCTGCGTGACCATGACAACCGAGGCGACGGGCAGGGCCTTTTGGGCGCCGCTGAACTGGCAGGTCAGGGTTGCGCGCACCCCGTCGAAGGAGGTCAGCGCCTGAGACAATTCCAGCCTGATGCCGAGCCGCATCAGATGGCTGCGCACCCGCCAGCGTTCCGAGGTCTTGCCCGCCCATTCGGAGACGACCTCGGCAGGCGTGCAGAGCGTGACCTCCAGCCCCGCAGCCTTCAGCCGTTCAGCAATGACGCCGCCCATGTAATAGCCGTCCTCATCGTAAACGAGGCTCGGACCCGAGGGTAGCCTGCCATCCATGATGTCATCGGCCGTCAGGATTTCGGGCGCGGTCCCGGCGGCCGCGATCGAGACATAGGTCCGCCCGTCGAACCGCTCCTTGCGCCAATGCGCCCCGGTCGCGATCGCCACATGATCGGCGCCGAAGCCCAGAACATCCTGCGCGCTCAGGCGGCTTTCGAGGAAAATTTCGACATTGGGCATCTTGTGAAAGGCCTGTTGGCGATGGTCGCGCACGCGGATATACTCGCTCATCCCCGGCAGGGCCGCTTCGCGCGGCAGGCGTCCGCCGAGGTTGCGCGTGGCCTCGGCCAGCGTCACCCGATAGCCGCGCTGCCCCAAGGCGCGCGCCGCTTCCAGACCGGCGGGCCCCGCCCCCACGACCAGAACGGACTTGTCCGAGCGCCGGGGATTGATCCGTTCGGGGTGCCAGCCCTTGCGCCATTCCTCTCCCATCGTGGGGTTCTGCGTGCAGCGGATCGGCACGCTCAGGCTGTCCCCGGCATAGCAGACGTTGCAGCCGATGCATTCGCGGATGTCCTCGAGGCGGCCTTCCTCGATCTTCTTCGGCAAGAATGGGTCTGCGATGGACGGCCGCGCGGCGCCGATGAAATCGACCAGACCGCGCCTGATCTGACTGACCATCGTGTCGGGCGAGGTGAAACGGCCCACCGTCACCACGGGCTTTGACGTCTGCGCCTTGACGAAGGACATGTAGGGCTCCAGCGCGCCCTCCTTGACGAAGCGCGAGACGCCCATTTCAAGCGAATAGTCCGCGATGTTGATGTCCCAGAGATCCGGCAATTCGGCCAGCATCGCGAACATGTCGCGGCGTTCCCCGTGGATCGGGACGCCATCCGCACCGATCTCTTCGTCGGCGGCAAAGCGAACGGCGACAGCGCAGCGGTCGCCCACGGCCTCCTTGGTCTCTTCGATCAGTTCGCGCACGAGTCGCACGCGGTTCTCCAGACAGCCGCCATATTCATCGCTGCGCGTGTTGATCCTCGGGTCAAGGAAATTGGCCAGAAGATAGGTATGCGTGGCATAGACATAAACGATGTCGAACCCGGCGCTGCGCGCGCGCAGGGCGGCGTTGCGGTGCCAGCGGCGCAGGTTGCGGATATCGGTCTTGTCCATCGCACGGGTCTGATAGGGGTGCCCGACAGCGTTCGGCAGGCTGGCGAGATCCATCGGCACCTCGCGGGTCATCAGGTTGGCCGTTCGCGCGCCGCCATACCACAGTTCCGCACCCGCCAGCGCGCCATGCTCGTGCACCTTTTCGGTCATCAGCGCGTGGGCGCGGATGTCGCTGTCGCTCCAGAGCGCGGCGGAGGGATGCGGCAGGTCATCCGATGTCGGATGGATCGAGTTATACTCGGTACAGACCACGGCCCATCCGCCTTCTGCCTTTCGGGCGCGCATCTCGGCCAGCATCTGCGGCCGAAGATAGCCCATGCCGGTGCAATGAGGGACCTGGTAGAAGCGGTTCCGTGCGGTCACGGGTCCGATCTTTATCGGCTCAAAGAGAATATCATGGCGCGGGTCGCGGGACATGGGGGGCTCCGATCAGGATGGATGAAGGTCAATGAGTTCGCGGCGAAAATCTACGGTGTCGGATGTCTCGCGGCCCAGGTCGCGGGCAAAGCGATGACCACAATAGACCGCGGCGGCGATCGTTCCGGGACCAAGCGCATCGCCGATGCGCGTGAGCGAGGGCAAGCCGCTGCCCTGGAGCGCGGTCCACAGATCGTCAGAGGGACGGCGCATGGTCACGAGAACGACCGCGGCACAGTCGATGCTGCGGACGGCGCCGGTATAGATGCATTCCAGAGAGACGGATCCGGGGGCGATGGCGGCGAGGTTCGTCGCGGTGACGATCTTCACGCCGATCTCCATCAGGCGTTTCTGGATGGCGTGCTGGTCGAGCGTGTTCTGCGTCCAGGACGAAACCTCGGTCGCGGGTGTCACCAGAGTGACGTCGCAGCCCGCCTTGTGCAGCGCTTCCGCGATGACCCCGCCCATATAGAAATGATCGTCATCGAAAAGCACGACAGGGCCGTCCGGGATGACGCCGGTCATCACATCGTCCGGGGTCAGGATGGTCGCGCCCTCGGTGCGCGATATGCCTCTCGGGTTCTGCCGCCCGACGCCGTCGCGCGACCATCTCGCGCCGGTCGCGATTGCGACGTGATCGGCACCGACGTCAAGGACCGCATCCACCGTCATGCGACTTTCGAGGTAGAGCCCGACATTTGCCATCTGACGGATCTGATAGAGCCGATAATCCGCCACCCGGCCCCATTCGGCAAGGCCGGGCAGGCGACGTTCCTGCGCGACACGTCCGCCGGCCTCCGTGGCGGCCTCCGCGAGGGTGACTGCATAGCCGCGCTGACCGAGCGCGCGCGCCGCTTCGAGTCCCGCCGGACCTGCCCCGACGATCAGAACGCTTTCTTCCGCCGTCCTGGGCGCGATCCTTTCAGGATGCCAGCCCCTGCGCCACTCCTCGCCCATGGTCGGGTTCTGGGTGCAGCGGATCGGAATGAAGTTCTGGTCGCCCGAGACACAGATGTTGCAGCCGATGCATTCGCGAATATCCTCGACCCGGCCCTCCTCGATCTTGCGGGGCAGGAACGGATCTGCGATCGAGGGGCGTGCCGCTCCGATGAAATCGAGCTTGCCTGACTTGATCAGCGCGACCATCGCATCCGGCGAGGTATAGCGTCCGACGCCGACCACGGGCTTGGACGTCACCTGCTTGACGAAAGACACATAGGCATCCTGATAGCCGGATGGCTTGAAGCGCGACGTGGCACTGTCATGCTCCCACCCGCTGATATTCACGTCCCAGAGATCAGGGATCTCGGCTAGCATCTCGACCAGATCGCGGCCCTCCGCATCACTGGTGAATCCCATCGGCCCCATGAGTTCATCCACGGCAAAGCGTAGGGCCACAGCGCAGGTGTCGCCAATGGCCTCTCGCGTCTCCTCCAGCACTTCCCGAAGAAGCCGCGCGCGGTTCTCCAAGCTGCCGCCATACTCGTCGCTGCGGTGGTTGCGATAGGGCGACAGGAAATGCGAAATGGTGGAGAGTTGATGGCCCGCATAGACATAGATCAGGTCAAAGCCGGCCGTTCGGGCGCGCAGGGCCGCAGTCCGATGCCAGCGGCGTAGATCCCGAATATCCTGTTTGTCCATCGCCCTCGCCTGAACCGGATCAAGCGTCCCCACCGGCATATGCGACGGCGCGAGCGGGACGACGCGACTATACCGGTTGGCGGCCATCTGACCGGCGTGGTTGATCTCGGCGCCGGCAAGGCTACCAAATTCATGGATGCCATCGCACATTTTCGCCAGAACCGGGATGTCGCGATCATCCCACAATCGGCCTCCGGCCCAGGGCGAATGATCGGCCGAGGGATGGATCTCGATCTCTTCGGTGCAGACCACGGCCCAGCCGCCCTCGGCCTTGATACGACGCATTTCCGCCATGGAGGAAGGAAAGCTGCGGCCCATGCCATTGCAATGCGGCACCTGGTAGAAGCGGTTTCGTGCCGTGAGCGGGCCGATCCGGACGGGCTCGAACAGGATGTCGTAGCGGGGGTCTCTTGTCATCTTTCTCATCCTCGGACCTTCTGTTTCTTTTGCCGCA
>Ga0100379_10000097_pt1 | contig 97278 bp, 88 predicted proteins | sample CryGeymeta201503_FD_80418 | JGI IMG/M metagenome (GOLD analysis project Ga0100379, IMG submission 80418) | Groundwater microbial communities from Crystal Geyser aquifers in Utah, USA - Crystal Geyser metaG 2015-03 | ecosystem: Environmental > Aquatic > Deep subsurface > Groundwater | place...
TCCACCACCTCATTCCCTTCCGCGTCAAACCGGTCAACGAGGCCCAATGGCTGACGACGCTGTGCCCTCGCTGCCCCGCGCAGATGGAGCGGGTGACCGATCGTCTGCTCTATAACGATCTGCACGAGTACCGGACGATGGAGGTCCGTCTCGTGGAGGTGGAGAGTTTCCAGCCGAAGCGAACTCTACGAGTCTACAACCTGGAGGTCGAGGAGGACGAGAGCTACATCGCCCGGGGCTTCGTGGCCCATAACTGCCGCTGCACGTGGATCGTAGGGGAATCGTGAGCGGCGAGGGATGGCGAGACTGCGCTTACGACTTCGGCTGGAAGCCGATGGACTTTCGCGGATGCTCGGGCGGCTCCATCAACTCCCGGATGGCGTCGAATACCACTCGGAATTTCGCATCGTACTTACTTTCCAGCGCGTCCAGTCGACGCGCCAGGTCTTTGTGGGAGGCCATCATCTGCCGTAGGCGGACGAAGGACCGCATGATCTCGATGTTGACCTGGACGGCCCGTTCGCTGTTGAGCACGCTTGAGAGCATCAGAATGCCGTGCTCGGTAAAGGCGTACGGAGGACGCCGCAGGCCCATTTTAGCGGTCGGATTGGAGGTCACAATCTGTGACCTCCAAAGTTCGAGTTCGGCCTTGCTCAGCCGGAACATGAAGTCCGGCGGGAAGCGCTTCTTATGCCGCTTGACCGCCTGATTGAACGCCTTGGTCGGTACCCGGTAGAGCTCCGCGAGATCGCGGTCGAGCATGACTTTCTGGCCGCGCAGGAGGTAGATGTGCTTTTCGATTTTCTCGCTAGGGATCAGGGACTTCATCGTCGACGATTCAGATTGTACCAAAAGCCGCCGCAACAGGATTGAAAAATCATGGAAACCATAATGAAACTCGACCTCGCCGACTTCGGCAACATCTTCCGCAGGAACCCGGCGGACCTCGACGACCAAGAACTGCTTGCCCTGGACTTCATCCTGCATCGCGCCTGGCAGGTCAAGCGCGAAGGCGGCCTCGTGAACCTGGGCGATAAGGCATTCAGCTTCGAGGAGATAATCGAGCGCCACGCCCTGGCCAAGAAGGAGATGTCCGAGCGCGCGTTCCGCCATCCCGTAGACGACGAGTTGGACGCGAAGACCGCGCCGCTCTTAAGCCGGGGAGAGGACGAAACCGAGAAGGGCGTCCGGCAGGCCTTCGGCTCCTATGCGGGCAAGAAGGGTCTCGCGGGCCGCATCTGCTCGCACATCCCCTACCACCGGACCTATGTCGAACCCTTCGCCGGCGGCGGGGCCGTGTTCTGGCGCAAGGACCCGTCGGCCAGGGAGGTGCTCAACGACCGCGACGCCGAGATCCCTTTCATGTACCGCTTCATCCGCAATCACACGGCCGAGGACCGCCGCGCTCTGGCCCAGCGCGACTAGATCATCCGCAAGTCTACGGACGAGCGGCTCAAGAAACTGGAGCCGACAACGAACAGGGACCGCTTCTACAAGTCCTTCTATCTCACCCGCTCGTCTTATGGCAAGCAGCGCGGCGGCTCGTTTAACCCGGCCAACGAGGGCGTGCGCATCGACTTCGAGCGCAACATTACGGGCGCGCAGGCGCGGCTTAAGAACGTCGCCGTCCACCACAAGGACTACCTGGCGATCCTCAAGAAGTACGACGGCCCCGACACGTTCTTCTACATGGACCCGCCGTATCCCGGCACCTACAACCTCCACGACTTCGGCTTCAAGGAGGAGCAGTTCCTCCGGGCGATCAAGGGCCTCAAGGCTAAGCCTCATGGACAAGGAAGTGCTCCGACAACTCGATCACGTCCTTGCCTGATTGAAACTCCGCCAGCTCCCTATCGTCGAACTTCCCGGACGAAGGTTCCATGCACAAAGTGAATATCTTAAGCTTCATGCCCTATCCGTTCCCCGCAACGCCCGCTCCGGTTGCTTCGCCAGGGCGCGGCCTCGCTCCCGCTCGGCTTCGCGCCCGGCTTCGCTCCCTCCGCTCCTGCCAAGGGTCCAAGTGTCCAAGGGCCAAGCGTAAATGACCTCAGCGGGCGGGCCGGAAGCCCAGGCCGTCGTAGCGGTAGCCAGGGACGATGCTGCCGCGAAAGGCCGACCGCGCGCCGGCCGCGACGTAGTACCTCGAGCCGCCGCGATACACCCGGTAGGAGCCCGTAGGACGCTCCCACGCGCTGCCATCTATCGGCGCTCCATTGTACGAGCTATGATACCAATCCTGGGTCCACTCCCAGACATTGCCCGACATGTCGCATAAACCATGCGACGTATTACCCATCGTCTTTGAGCATACCGGCCATGTCGCATCCCGCCCGCAGCCAGTGCCACCGTCAGTCATCACCGCGCGCGCGCAACTCGGCGTCTCGTTTCCCCACGGGTACTCGATGTCGCGTCCCCCGCTTCGCGCCGCGTACTCCCACTCAGCCTCGCTGGGAAGCCTGCCCCCAGACCACTTAGCGAAGGTGCTCGCCTGGCCCCAATCCACGCATACCACGGGCTGATCATCGCCCCAAAGCTTCTCACCGCAACTGTCATCAGGCGGCGCGCAGGCCCCCGCTTGAACACAGGCGCGGTATTGCGCGTTCGTAACCTCCGTCTTCGCCATCTGAAACGTCCTCACACTCACACGGTGCACAGGCTTCTCGTCTGAGCTTCCGCTGTTCGACCCCATCATGAAGCTCCCGCCAGGGATGGTGACCCACTCGATGCCGATCGCGGCGGCGCGGCGATCCGCGGGGCTCAGGACGACCGTCCCCGCGGGAAGATGCTTCTCAAGCCTTATGACGTGCGGATTCTCAGCCAAGGTCTTGCCGTACGCCTTCACGAAAGTCTCGGCGAACTTCTTCTTATCGGCCGCGCCCACCACGCTCAGCGCCAAGAGCCGGCTCAGCTTGGACCAGTCCTGGTCCCGTATCTCAGCCCGCTTGCGCCGCGCCTCCTCGGCCGCCGCCAACTCCTGCGCGTAGCGCTCCCACTCGGCCGCCCGCTCCTGGGCCGCCTGGGCGTAGCGCGGATACTTCTTCCCCAGCTCCAGCCAGGCAGCGCGCTTCGCCTCGGCGCTCAGTTCGCCCTTATCCTTCTCGCTCACAGCGGCAAACGCCGCCTGCGCCGCATATTCGTCCCAGGCGGCCGCGCGCTTGGCCGATAGCCCCCCGTAGGAAGCGACCTCCCGGCCCAACTCGCGCCATTTCGCGGCCTTCGCCTCCGCCGACGCCCCGCCTTTCTCGAACTTCACCGCCGCGTCGTACTTCTCCAAAGCCGCGATGTTCACGCTGCCGAAGTCTATCCCTTCGAGCTTCCCAATCTCCTCCGGCAAATCTGCGCGCGGCACTCTCCCTGCCCCGACCATTGCCGGCGCATTGGCCCTGGGCACCGCCGGCAAAGCGCTGACCTCGAAGCGAATCGTTCCAGCCCCGCCTTCACGGTCGATCCGGCCCAGGTCCGGCGCGCGCTCCCGGCCCATGCCGAGCAGCGCTTTCCCGTCTCCCGCCGCAAGCTCAGGCGTCTGCGTCCGGTCCTTCGCCAGCCGCAACACCTTGGCGATGTAATCTATCAGGCCCGACGCCGTGACCTTGCCCCCCTCATCGGCCGCCCAGCCCCGCAACCCGCCGAGCGCCAGGTAGCTGAAGGCCGGACGCGACGGCGAGGACTTGGGAAGCGGCCCTGCGAACTGGTCCGCTCTGGCCGCAGTCATCAGGATCGTCCGGTTGTCTAGCGGGCCGGGCGTCCCTGCCATTGTTACCAGGGGCTGAAGCCCTTTGACCAAAGCCTGCCCGGATGTCGACTTGCCGCTGAAGCAGGCATCTACGAGCACGACCGTCCTGCCTTGCTTGCCCTTCGACAGGAGCCCTAAGAGTTCGTTTCTGGCAAGGCTGCGCGCGTAGAGGCTGTCCGCCCTCTGTTGGGCATCCACCCCGATCAGCATCCCGTCTTTACCGTCCTCGCTCGGCGCGCCGTGACCGATGAACACGAACCACAAGGTCCCGCCCGCCTTCACCTCTGATGCCGCTCGGGCGGCCGACCGGCGCATCAGTTCCAGGGTTGCCTCCTCGTTGCGAAGCAGCGCCACGCGATGCGCGGGGACCTTGAGCGTGTCGGTCAGGTACGCGTGCCAGTCTTCGGCGTTTTGACGCGCGCCGGGAATCCCTTCCACGAAGGCATACTTCTCGACGCCGACGATGACCGCCGCGTCCTTGCCGCCCCCGCCCACAGCCTTAGGCGGGTGCGAGAGATCGGGCCAGACGGACGCCGACGCCAAATAAGGCACAAGGAATACGGCGGCAAGCATGACCGAAAAGCAATCACGACGCGTGAGGAATCCGCTCGTTATATCGCACACGATCAGAGTTTAGGCCGCTCTTTGGAGAGTGTCAACTTGGACGCAGGAAGATGAGTGGGGGGCGTTGCGCGGCTTAGCGTAGCGATCTCTCGACCCTCGCGATCGGACCGCGTATCCAATTCGTATCCACTCTCCATGCAGTTCGGTGCATTTCCATGCAAGTCGCGGGAATCGGTCACGGCGTTTTCTCGACGAGAATGCATCCCCATGCAACTCGCCCGGTTCCCTTGCCAAGGTAGAGACGGCGTCCCAACACCGGCGTGAAACCATGGGGGCCAAAAGGGGGCCAAACTCCCACGAAGCCGCGCGAAATTCCGGGAAGTAGCGGGCAAGGGCGGGAAGGGAGCTTCTAGGTGAGTCTCGTCGAGGGGGCAGGCTCTCCGACGAGGATTTACGGCTTACGGGAAGGGCCGGGATCGTTTTTCGAGAGCGTCCGTTTCAACCGCTCACGCACCCTTCCTGATGTGGCCCAAGGCGTATTATACCTAAAGGCCGGCCGCCGCCAAACCCTCGAGGAAGTGCGAATCGGGTCCGCCGTTCTCCTTCCAGCCGTCGAAATCATAGACGACCTTCCCGTCCTTGAGAAAGTAGAAGTGAGGCGACGTGAGGAAATCGAAATCCGGGAAATCATTCGCGTCGCGGGCGACGTAGACATTCGAGAAATCGAAGCGTTCCTGCCAGTTGTGAACTCCGATTGAGTCGAAGCGTTGTGTCAGCAAAACGCCGTGATCGCGAAACAAGGGTCTTAACCGCGCGTCGTCCAAAATATCGTCTAGAGCTCGTTCCGAGACGGCGCATCCGGTCCACATGACCATGACGATACGCGGACCGTGTGCAAGGTCGAGCCCGCGGAGCCGCGCCGTCTTCCCGGCATCGGTGACTTCGAACACATTGTTGGAGCCTGCCGACGCTGTCGCAATGCCCGGCGTGACTTTGGGGATAAACGGAAAGCGGACGTGCGGAAAATCCTCGTGCAGTCGAGCCGCTCGATCGAAAAGGCGGGCCCCGACGTAGGCTTTGTACATTTTGCGAAGATCATGTTCCGATACGTTATCTCTACGGACCAGCTCGTCGAGCGTATTCCGTTGGAAGTCGACGAAACGCCGATTTCCCGGAAGGTAGAAGGTGATCCTTCCGATCGCCTTGTAGAGGCGTCTGATCTCCTCGTTCGAATAGCGGGCCAGCTTGCGTTTTACGAAATCCGATTCGCGCAGGAGGCCGGCGGATTCCTTGAGCGAACTTGCATCACGGACTAGTTCTTTTCGTCCGATTTCATCTGCGATTTTCAGAACGCCTCTTCTGCCTCCCGTGCAACCCATCGCGGCAAGGATGGCGGCGAGGGAGATCAAGCGGAAGAGGAGTCGCGTGGTTACTTGCAGTTCGTCTTGCAAGTATAGTCTTCCTGAGAGAGGCACCGCGGTCGTTCTTCCGGATCGGGAGGCAAGTCGCAGATGGAGTCTTCGCACCATCCGTTGCCGCAAAGACTCTTAGGACCGATTTCAGGATTCGGATTCAAAGCGCTGAGAAGGTCGGCGTAAGCCTCTTTTGAAAGGGAGTCCTTCAGCCCACGGTATCGAAAGGAAACGATTTCTCCATCTAGGAAGACGAGGCTGTCGTAAAATTCCGCACGGACTCTGTCCGGTGCGTCGCGGAGCAGATCGGAGATATCGACCATACGGGGATGCCCTGTCCGTTTTGGGGTCGATGCCGGTCGAGGCGGGGAGTCGAGTCCTGCCAGGATCGCGTCGATTTGTTTCGAATTAAGGTTTCTTCGGAGCGGCGCCATGTTCATGGATACGACTTCACCATTAAGCAATCGCAGATCCCCGATGAATTCCGCGCGGTCGGACGGCGGAAGGTCTTTGAGAAGTTCCTTGAGATCGACGAGGCGTGGGACTCGCTTCGTGTTTCCGACGTTTCCAATTGGAACGGCTGAGATTTCGTCATCCGCCTTCTTTGACGAAACGGCTATCGCTCCTCCTGTGTCGGCATACAGTCCTTCGAAGGATGGCTTCCTTTGCTCTGCGGCACCGGCCGGATGGCAAAAAATTGCGGACAAAAGAAGCGGGGCAACGAGGTTGGAGAATTGGATGGGGAGTACCTCCGTCGGGACGAAAATCCTGTTTAAGTATACGCTCGTTGCGCAAGAAATTCAATGCGAAAAGAGACTATTTCTAAATTCTAAACCGCTCGGGGTTGGAAGCTGTCGGGCGTCGCGCGGGCGACGATCTCCCGGTAGGGGGCCGGGATGTCGGCGCCCAGAAACGACTCCTCGGGGACATAGGGATAGACCTCATCGATGCGCTTGATCTCGATCGGGCTTACCCGGCGGAAGATATGGTGGCGCCGCACCTCCGAGGGCTTGCGAAAGCTGGCCGCGCCGAAGAGCTCCGCGGCGGCGCGCAGCGTCTCGGCGTGGAAATTCCTCACGCGCCGAGCCTTGTCCTCGACATCAAGCCCGGCGACGAGCCAGGGGTTTTGCGTCGTGATTCCGGTCGGGCAGTTGTTCGAATTGCACTCCAGCGCCTGGATGCAGCCCAGCGCCAGCATCATGCCGCGCGCCGAGGCGCAGAGGTCGGCGCCCAGCGCGAGGGCCCGGACGATGTCAAATCCGCTGACGATTTTGCCGGAGGCGATCACCTTGATCTTGTCGCGCAGCCCGCAGCCGACGAGGGCGTCGTGCACGAACACCAGTCCCTCCTTAAGAGGCAGGCCGACCGCGTTGGAGAACTCCACCGGCGCGGCGCCGGTGCCGCCCTCGCCGCCGTCGACCGAGATGAAATCCGGAGTGACGCCCGCCTCGCGCATCGCGAGACAGATCGCGACGAATTCGCTGCGCTTGCCGACGCAAAGCTTAAACCCCACCGGCTTGCCCCCCGACAATTCGCGCAGGCGCGCGATAAATTCCACCAGACCGCGCGGGGTCGAGAAGGCGGTATGGCCGGGCGGCGAGACGACCTTCGTCCCCGGGATAACGCCGCGGATGCGGGCGATTTCGGGAGTATTCTTCGCGGCCGGCAGGATGCCCCCGTGCCCCGGCTTGGCCCCCTGCGAGAGCTTCACCTCGATCATCTTAACCGCGTCCAAAGAGGCCGTCTCCCGGAAGCGGGACGCGTCGAATTTTCCATCCACCGTCCGGCAGCCGAAATAACCGGTGCCGATCTGCCAGATCAAATCCCCGCCGCGCTCGAGGTGATAGGGACTCGCGGAACCCTCGCCGGTGTTGTGCGCGAATCCCCCGCGCCTGGCGCCCTCGTTGAGCGCCAGCACCGCGTTGGGGCTGAGCGCGCCGAAGCTCATCGCCGAGATATTGAGCAGGCTCGCCGAGTAGGGTTTGGCGCAGGCCCCTTCCCCGATGCTCACGCGCGGCGACGGGTCGATTTCCTCCTCCGACAGCGCGGCGATGGAATGCGCCATCCACTCGTAGCCGACGGCGTAGACATCGAGCTGCGTCCCGAACGGGGTGGTGTCGAGGTCGCGCTTGGCGCGCTGATAGACCACCGAGCGCTGCACGCGGTTAAACGGACTGCCGTTGATGTCGGATTCGACGAAGTACTGGTAAATCTTCGGCCGCAGCATCTCCATCCAATAGCGGCCGCGGCCGACGAGCGGGAAGTTGGCTAGTATCGTGCGCCGTTTTTGGAAGTAGTCGTAAAAGCCGAGAAGGAGCAGCGGGCCCAGTACGACCCAAGCGTAGAGTAATCGCGGCTCTAAAATCCCGATCGGAACGGAGGCTGCGAGCAGCAATAGCGAGCCGTAGAGAAATTGCTGGCGCACGGGCATCGCTCCCAACTATAACCCGGTAGCGCGATCCGATCAAGAACGCGCGAATGCAGTTCTAGACCGCGGCGGATGCCGCTTCCGCTACGCCTGCGCCGGGTAGAACGTCGCCTCGGACACGTGGAACCTCTTGGCGAGCCGCTTGATTTGCTCCCGCGTGAGCTTGCGCTTACCGTTGAGCACGTAGGAGACTGCGGGCTGTCCCCCCAGGTCCTTAGCCAGGTCATACTGGGTCAGTTCGTGCTGCTCCATCAGAAAGCGCAGCATGTCCTCGGGGCTGCCCGGCCCGGACGGAAACTCCTTCTTCTCGTACTCCTCGATGAAGGGGGAAATCGAGAGCAGGTACTTGCCCGCGGCCTTACGGTCGGCGGGGTCCAGCGTCTCCAATTCCCGCTCCTTCATCAGGATGCCCGCGGCCTCGGTGTAGGCGCGGTGCAACTCCTTGTTGGTGATGGGCTGCGGGGGCAGGTGCAGGTAGAGCCACTTGAGCAGCGCGTTGGAAACGGGCCTCTCCAGGAATTTGAGCTTCTTGGTCAGGGTCTGCGCGGTCATGACTAATGTTTCCACCTGCCTCGGTCGTACTCGGCGTGGGTCAGCACCTGCTCGACGGAGGCTAAACCCAGTTCGTAGTCCACCAAGGCAATCAGTCGGTACTTGTTCCCGCTGATGTTGAACACCGTGTAGGGCCTCACGTAGTCCGCCGAGCGGAAGGTCCGCTTCAGTTCGACGAGATTTCCGACGTTGCTGCCCTCCATACTCCGAAGCCAGGCATCGAGCGCGGTCCTCGCGTCCCGGTGCGCCCGGGCGAACTCGGCGAGCCGTTCTCGGCGCTGAACCTTCACCCCTCTAATTATAACGTATTGTTATTATTTATCAAGGGCTGGATGCGGACTCCAGCAAACTCAATCGGCCGAGCCGAATCAGGTCGTCTGCGCGCCCCCAAGGGCGGCGAAGACTCGACGCAGCCGATCCTCGGCCTCCTCCGCCACCGGGGCGACGGCCGGGTTGTCGACGAGCGCGAACATCGCTCGAGGGTCCGCGATCGAAACGATGACGCCTCCTGTCGCCGCCTCCTGCACGACCACGTTGCAGGGGAGCAAGAGACCGATCTGAGGCTCGGCCTCAAGCGCGCGATGCGCGAGGCCGGGATTGCAGGCGCCCAGAATCATGTAGCGGCGAAAGTCGACCTCGAGCTTCTTCTTGAGCGTGGCCTTGACGTCGATCTCGGTGAGGACGCCGAACCCTTCCTTCTTGAGAGCGTCGCCGACGCGGCCAAGCGCGTCATCGAAGTTCGTGTCCGAAAGCGTGGTTTCAAATCCGTATCGGAAGGGGCTCATAGTTTTCTCTTTCACTTGCGCAACTCCAAGAGCATCCGCTCGTAGGTTTCTCGATTTATTTCTCCACGCCCGTAACGGCGCTTCAGCGCCTGCTCGGGCGACTCCGGGGCGCCGCCGCCGCGGCGCGTCAGGAGTCAACTCGTTAAAACACCCTATCAACACGGCGAGGCTCATGCCATGACGGCCGGGTGATTTTTTTATGGCCGGCGCGTGCCCCGCAAACCGGGCGTCCCGACACTCAATACATTTTCCAAATGAATGTGTTTCAGAATATTTACTTTATGAATTTTTCCCCCTTCCCTATACTGTGATTGTGTACGCTCTAATAGACGCCCCTCGCCCGACTTAATCCGCGTCTTCCGAAAGAGGGGGTCGCTTTGAAGCATGATTATTCCTCCCGACCCCCAGAAACCGTTCCGAGACGAGCTTCTCAGCATCGAACTTCTCGAGGAACGCGCTCGCTCGCTCGGGGCCCGCTTTACGGTCGACCCCTCGCGCCGCCCGGCGCGAAGCGTGTTCCCGCGCTTCAATGAAAACGCTCTTCGGCTGAACTACGCGTACCGCATGCTCGGGGACGACGCGCATCGCGGCGATTTCGTAACGCCCGCGGCGGAATGGCTTCTCGACAACTTCCATCTGGTGGCCGCCGAGATTCGCGCGATCCGCAACGACCTTCCGCCGAGCTACTACCGCCAGTTGCCTGCGCTCGCTTCGCCCGAACTGCGCGGCGGCGCGCGCGTGTACGCGCTGGCCGTGGAATTGATCCGACACAGCGACAGCCGCCTTGATCCTCAGCAACTCGCGCGCTTTCTAAACAGCTTTCAAAGCGTCGCGCCGCTGAGCATCGGAGAGCTCTGGGCCTGGCCGAGCATGCTGAAGCTGGCCCTCATCGAGAACTTAAGACGCGTGGCCGAGGAGATACTTGACTCCCGCGCGGCGCGGCGTGCGGCCGATGAGTACGCGGCCCGAATCGACGCCAAGGGCCGGGGAACCGCGCCTCCTTTGCCCCGCAGGCTTCATCTCGCGCAAGTCGTGCAGCTTCTGCGGCATCTGCGCGAGTACGGACCGCGGCTGGAGGCCGTGCGCTCGGGCCTCGACGCGCATCTGGCCGAGTCCAAAATGACGGTAGAGGACGCGATCCGTAGCGAGCATGAGCGGCTGGCCGTTTCCCAGGTCACTACGGCCAACATCATCTCCAGCTTGCGGCTCGTCGCGGAACTGGATTGGAGCAAGTTCGTCGAGTCGGTAAGCGTCGTCGACCGCGTCCTGCGCCGGGATCCCGCAGGCGTTCATTCGCGCATGGATTTCCTGACCCGAGACCGCTACCGCCAAGCGGTCGAAATGCTGGCCGAACCCTCCGCGGAGTCCCAATTGCGCGCCGCCCTGCGGGCGGTCGAAAGCGCCCGCCTGGCGGCGGAGAAGGAGGGACTCTCCGCGCGCGCGGCTCACGTGGGCTACCATCTGATCGGCAAAGGGCACCCCGCCCTAGAAGAGGACCTCGCCTGGCGCCCGGGCCCGCTTCGGCGTTTGCTCCGCGCGGCGTTCGCTCGAGCGAGCCTGGTCTATTTAGGTTCCATCGCGCTCACGACCGGCGCGCTGGTTGCGGCGGCGCTGCAGTGGGCCGGCGGCGAGGACCTCTCGCCGACGATGCGCCTGCTCTTCGCGGCGCTGCTGCTTTTGCCGGCCAGCGAGACGGCCATCGCACTTATCCAGCGCCTCGCCGCGGCCCTCGTGCCGCCCCGGCGCTTGCCGCGCCTGGACCTGAAAGCGGGGGTTCCCGAGGACGCGCGGACGATGGTCGTCGTTCCCACTTTGCTGACAAGCGTGAAGGAGACGAAGAGACTTCTGGAACACTTAGAGGTCCTGGCGCTGGGAAACCTGGATCCGCGGATTCATTTCGCGATCCTCAGCGATTTCACCGACGCCGATACGCAGCAGGTGTCCGGGGACGACGCCGTCTTAAACGCGGCGCGGGAAGGCATCACGGAGCTTAACGGGAGGTTGAGCGAAGGACGCGGCGACCGATTCTTTCTGCTCCACCGCGAGCGCCGATGGAATCCCGTTGAGGGCTGTTGGATGGGGTGGGAGCGCAAGCGGGGCAAACTGGAGGAGCTTAATCGCCTCCTTCGCGGCGCGACCGATACCAGCTACGTCGTTCAGGTGGGAGAGGTGTCTTTGCTTGCCGGCGTGCGCTACTGCATCACACTTGACTCCGACACCCGGCTTCCGCGGGACGCGGCCAAAAAGCTCATCGGCATCATCGCCCACCCGCTGAATCGACCGCATTACGACGCGGCTCTCGGACGGGTCACCGAAGGCTACGCCGTCCTTCAGCCTCGCGTCAGCGTGACCGCCTCCAGCGCCGCCGGATCCCGCTTCGCGCGGCTCTACGCCGGCCACACCGGCGTCGATCCCTACACCACGGCCGTCTCGGACGTCTATCAGGATCTGTTCGGGGAGGGACTGTTTACCGGGAAGGGGCTCTACGACGTCGACGCGTTCACGGCCTCCCTCGCAGGGCGTGTGCCGGAAAACTCGCTTCTGTCTCACGACCTGTTCGAGGGACTCCACGCGCGCGTCGCGTTGGTGTCGGATGTGGAAGTTGTCGACGATTACCCGGCGAGTTATCCGGCCTACGCGCGCCGCGCGCGGCGCTGGATTCGCGGAGACTGGCAGCTCCTGGCGTGGCTGCTTCCCTTCGGCTCCGCGCGCGAAGGCTTGCCCCCCGGCCGTTTGCCCCTTATCTCATGGTGGAAGATATTCGACAACCTTCGCCGAAGCCTTGTCGCACCCGCGACCGTCGCGCTGCTTTTGTTTATCTGGACGCTTCTGCCGGGGAGCCCCGGGCTGTGGACCGCAGCCGTCATCGCGGCTCTCGCGTTTCCCATGTATCCGCTGCTGCTCGGAGCCCTGGCAGGACCGCGCGCCCAGCAGTCCTTCCGCATTTTTCTGCGCGTGCTGCGGGAAGACGCCGCCGCCCAACTGGAACGGACCGCGCTGCAGCTCGTTCTCTTGCCCCATCAGGCATGGGAGGCGCTCGGCGCCGTCTCAACCACGCTTTTGCGGGTCTACGTCACGCGCCGCAGACTGCTCGAATGGGAGACCGCCGCCGCCAGCGACGCGCGCGTCACCCCTCCGGAGCTGAGACTCGCCGTTCGAGCGTTCTATAAGGAAATGGCCGTGAGTCCGATACTCGCGCTGACCGGGGCGGCCCTGGTCGCCCTCGTCCGACCGGACGCCTTGCCGGCGGCCGCGGGGCTGCTTCTCATCTGGGGCGCGGCGCCCTTCGTGGTTTGCCTATTAAGCCGACCTCTTCCCGATGACACCGTCGAGCTCAACGAATCCGATCGCGCACAACTGCTCGCGGCGGCCCGCAAGACCTGGGGTTATTTCGCGGCCTTCATGGGGCCCGACAACCACGGCCTGCCGGCGGACAATTATCAGGTTTCCTCCGAGCCCATACTTGCGCGTCGGACCTCCCCGACAAACATCGGATTCGGCCTGCTGTCCGTTCTCGCGGCCCACGACCTCGGCTTCATCAAAACTCCGGAGTTGGAGGATAAAATAGACGCGACGCTGACGACGATAGAAGGACTCGAACGCTTTGAAGGACATCTCTTCAACTGGTACGACACGCAAAGCTTAGCGGCGCTTCGGCCCCGATACGTCTCGAGCGTCGACAGCGGCAATCTCTACGCGTCGCTCATCGTGCTCGCCGCGGGACTGCGGGAGCTCGGCTTGGAGTCCCTCGCGAACCGCGCTGCGGTGTTCGGCGACGCGATGAATTTTCGGTTCCTTTACGATTCCCGGCGGAGCTTGCTCGCGATCGGCTATCGCGCCGCGGACGAAGAAATTCCGGGCGGGCTGGACAGGTCGAATTACGATCTGCTCGCCTCGGAGTCCCGCTTGGCGAGTTTTCTGGGCATCGCCAAGGGCGACCTGCCCGAAGAGCACTGGTTCCACCTCGGACGCTCGGTGACCAGCGTCCACGGCATGCCCACCCTCCTTTCGTGGGGCGCGACGATGTTTGAATATCTGATGCCGCTGATCGTTATGCGCCGATACCCGGGCACCTTGCTTGACGAGTCATGCCGGATGGCGCTGCGCCGCCAGCGGGACTACGGCGAACTGCGCGGCGTGCCGTGGGGCATCTCCGAATCCGCCTACGCGCTCGTCGACAGTCACCAAACATATCAATATAAAGCGTTCGGCGTACCCGGCCTGGGTCTTAAGCGCGGCTTGAGCGACGAATTGGTGGTTGCGCCCTACGCCGCGGCGCTCGCCGCGCTTATCGATCCTTCCGCGGCCGCGCAGAACCTGCGGCGTCTGAGCGCCCTGGGGCTTGAAGGGGAATTCGGATATTTCGACGCCATCGACTACACTCCGCGCGACACCGAAGCGCAAGCGCCGGAGCCGGAGGGGGGCACTCTTTCCGGAGAAATCGTCAAGACCTACATGGCGCATCATCAAGGGATGGCTCTGACGGCCATCGCCAACGTTCTCGACGGCCGGCGAATGGTCGCGCGCTTCCACGGCGACCCGCGCGTGCAGGCGACCGAACTCCTTTTGCAGGAACGCTCACCGCGCCACGCGTTGATCATCCTCCCGCGTCCGGATGACGGCACGCGGCTCACCTCGCCCGTTCCCCCGGCGGCGACGCGCCGCTACCGCTCTCCCCACACGCTGTTTCCGCACGCTCAGTTTCTGTCGAACGGCCGCTACACCGTGGCGCTCACCAACGCGGGCGGGGGGGCCAGTTTTTGCGGAGGGCGCGCGATTACGCGGACGCGCGCGGACACGACGCGCGACCCAGGGAGCCAGTTCCTCTATTTGCGCGACGTCCGCAACGACCGGGTCTGGTCGGCGACGCATCATCCGATCGGGAAAGAAGCCGACGAGTTCCTTGTCACCTTCGCCGTCGACAAAGCCGCCTATCGTCGCCGCGACCACGATATCGGCTCTTTACTCGAAATCGCCGTCTCTCCCGAAGACGATGTCGAGGTACGCCGACTTACCGTGACCAATCTCGACGACCGGGCGCGCGAACTCGAGGTCACCAGCTACGCCGAAATCGTTCTCGCTCCCGCGGCCGACGACCTCGCCCATCCGGCGTTCGGCAAGCTCTATGTCGAATCGGAATATGCCGTCGAGGGCGGAGCCTTGATCTGCCATCGGCGACCGCGCTCCCCGGACGAAACGCCGATATGGGCCGTTCACGTTCTCAGCCTCGAGGGGCACGCGCAAGGCCCCGTGGAATGGGAGTGCGACCGCGACCGCTTCCTCGGCCGCGGTCGAAGTCCGGAGAACCCCCAGGCCCTCGACGGGCGGCCTCTCACGGGAACGACGGGCGTCCTGCTCGACCCCATCGTCAGCCTTCGCCAACGCATCCTCCTCGCCCCCGGCGCCGTCGTACGACTCTCCTTTACCACGGGAACGACCGCGAGCCGGGAAACGGCCCACGCGCTCGTCCAGCGCTACCGCGATCCCAGCTCCGCGGCGCGCACCTTCGCCCTGGCCTTCGCGCACGCTCAGAGCAACCGGCGCCATCTCGGTCTTTCTACCGAGGAGACGATTCTTTTCGACCGACTCGCTTCCCGCGTCCTCTATCATGACGCGTCCCTGCGGGCGACTCCCGAGCTGCGTGCGCGCTCCGCGCTGGGACAATCAGGATTGTGGCCCCACGGGATTTCGGGAGACCTTCCGATCGTCCTGGTTCGCATCGTGGCTCAGGACGGGCTGGCGCTGGCGCGGCAGGTTCTGCAAGCCCAGGAGTACTGGCGGCTCAAGGGCCTGGCCGCGGATGTCGTCATCCTCAACGCGCAGCGCGTGAGCTACCTCGATGAAGTCCAAAATCAGCTGACCTCCTTGCTCGACAACGGACCCTGGCGGACCTGGAAGCATCGACCCGGAGGCGCCTTCCTGCTCCGCGCCGACCGCATGCCGGTAAAGGAACGCATCCTTCTGGAAGTCGTCGCGCACGCCATCGTAAGCGATGATCGCGGGGGCCTCTCCCAGCAGCTCGACCAGCCGGGGCCGGCCTGGGCAGAACGCGCGTCCTTCACGCTTTCTCCCGCCCAATGGCCCCCCCGGCCGGCGAAGTTCCCCGGTGACCCCGCGTTGACGCCGACCTTGCTCATGCACAACGGCCTCGGAGGCTTCTCGCAGGGTGGACGCGAGTATGCCGTCGTTCTCGATGGGGACCGGCAGACGCCTTTGCCTTGGGTCAATGTCATCGCCGGCCCGAATTTCGGAACCATCGTCACCGAGTCGGGCGCGTCCTACACCTGGTCTGAAAACAGCCGCGAAAACCGGCTCACGCCGTTCGCCAATGATCCTGTATCCGATCCGACCTCGGAAGCGCTCTTTATCCGCGACGAGGAGACCGGCGCAACCTGGTCGCCGACGCCCGGCCCCTTGCCTCGAACAAGCGCCGACGGCCGCTTCGTGATCCGTCATCGCGCCGGCGTGACCCGCTTCGACCGCGTCGTCGGAGGAATCCGACATCGACTTGAAATCTTCGTCGATCCCAAAGATCCCGTGAAATTCTCCCTGCTCTCCGTGACCAACGAGAGCGGCTCTCCCCGCTCCCTAAGCGTCTTCTCTTACATTGAATGGGCGCTCGGGCCGCCCCAAGAGGATCACAGCGCGCATGTCGTGACCGAGCGGGACGAGGCGACCGGAGCCGTCTTCGCCTCGAATTTCTGGAGCGGGGATTTCGCGGGACGCTCAGGCTTCCTTTTTTCCAGCGAAACCGCGAAATCGGCCACGGGCGACCGGACCTCCTTCCTCGGACGAAACGGGTCGCTCGCACGCCCCGCGGGGCTGTTTCGGGAAACGCTCTCCGAACGCTTCGGGGCCGGCCTGGACCCGTGCGCCGCGCTGCAGGTCCCGCTGACCCTTGCCCCCGGAGAAACGCGGGAACTGCTCTTCCTCCTCGGACAGGGGAAGAACGCGACGCACGCCCGGGAATTGATCGCCCGCCATGGACGCGTCCCGGCGGCATCGGCGGCGCTGACGAGCGCGGAGCAAGGCTGGGAGCAGGTCCTCGGGGCGGTACAGGTCCGCACGCCCGACGACTCGTTCGATCTCCTCATGAACCGTTGGCTGCTCTATCAGAACCTCGCCTGCCGGCTCTGGGCGAGAACCGGTTACTACCAGCCCGGCGGGGCTTTCGGATTTCGCGACCAGCTTCAAGACGTCATGGCTTTGACTTTGGCCCGGCCCGATCTCGCGCGGGAGCACCTCCTGCGTGCGGCCTCCCGGCAATTCCCGGAAGGCGACGTCCAGCACTGGTGGCACCCGCCCAGCGGACGCGGCACGCGCACCCGCTGCTCCGACGATCTTCTCTGGCTTCCATACGCGGTCGCCCATTACGTGCGCACGACGGCCGACTCCGGAATCCTGGACGCAGACGTTGCGTTTCTAGAGGCGCCTTTACTCCAGCCGCACGAGCAGGAGAACTACTGCGAGCCTAAGATTTCCGAAGAGAAGGCCTCCCTATTCGAGCATTGCAAGCGCGCACTCGAGCGCGGACTCACCTCCGGCGCGCACGGCCTGCCGTTGATGGGCAGCGGTGATTGGAACGACGGCATGAACCGCGTGGGCAGCGAAGGGCGCGGGGAAAGCGTTTGGCTCGCCTTCTTCCTCCACGCCGTACTCGAGGACTTCGCTCCCCTCTGCGCCTCGCGCGGTGACGCGTCCTTCACGGAACGCTGCCGCGCGGAGCGCGTCCGCCTCGCGGCGGTCCTGGAGCAGTCATGGGACGGTGAATGGTATCTGCGCGCCTATGACGACGACGCAGCCCCGCTCGGATCGGCGCAAAGTTCCGAGTGTCAAATCGACTCGTTGACGCAATCCTGGGCGGTTCTCTCCGGCGTGGCCCCGCCGCGTCTGGCCAATCGCGCGATGGACGCGGTCCGGGCCCACCTCATCCGCCGCGGAGCGGGACTCATTCTTTTGCTCACTCCCCCCTTTGATCACTCGTCGCGCTCGCCCGGCTACATCATGGGCTACCCGCCCGGCGCCCGGGAAAACGGCGGCCAATACACGCACGCGGCGGCCTGGATCGTGATGGCCCTGGCCCGACAGGGCTGCGGCGACGAGGCCGCGGAATTGTTTCACATGATCAACCCCATCAACCACACGCGCAACGCCGAGGGCGTCGGCCGCTATAAAGGCGAGCCCTACGTACTCGCCGGGGATGTTCTCGCCCACCCCGAACATTCGGGCCGGGCCGGTTGGACCTGGTACACCGGATCCGCCGGCTGGATGTACCGCGCCGGCCTTGAGAGCATTCTCGGTCTGCGCCGCAATGGAACGGCCTTTGAGGTGGCTCCCTGCATCCCCTCCTCGTGGTCCGGCTTTGATATCACCTGGGTGTTCGGGCGGACGACCTACGAAATCGCGGTGTCGAACCCCGAACGCCGATGCCGGGGCATCGCCGAGGCGAAGCTCGACGGCGCGGCGGTCGATCCCGCCGCCATCGCGCTGATCGATGACGGCGGAACGCACGCCGTGCGGCTGGTGATGGGAGAACCGGCGGTCAAAGAGGAAGCGGTTCGAACGATTTGAGCGTGCCTTCGCGCCATCGAAACGGCCCCGCCTCAAGGCCCGAAAGCCTGCCCCGCCAGAATCGAAAGCGAGAAACGCGAACTGCTTTTATTGTCGCTGAGCGCATACGCCAGATCGATGCGCACCGGACTATTGCCGGCGGAACGAGACGGCGCCACGCGAAGCCCCAGACCGACGCTGCTCTTCATGTCGTTGGGCTGCACCCGGCTCGACGCCGGCCACACATATCCCGAGTCGAAAAAGACGACCGCGCCGATGTCGAGGCGACTCGGTCCCCGTTTCCGCCGTTTACGTACCGCGAACGGTAGTCGGAGTTGAAGAGCAGAAGCTGCTTTGACCAGGCGAAGCCCTTGCTCACCGCCAACCCGGGCAGGATTTCCGACTCCGTCGTCGACAGGGGCCGAAAATGAGGCGCCCACTACACGGACGGAAACACCCCGAGCCCCAGGTTGTAGTCCTCGGCATGCGTGAATTTCTGGATGCGATGCACCTTAATGAAGTCCAGCTCCTCCCAATCACCGGATAATTGAAGAAATCCCAGATGCCGATGATCGGGGTCCGGACCGGAGGATAGGCCCGGGATACCGCTGTAATCGGTACGGTGCCCCAGCACGCCGAACGTGACATGCCGCGCGCGCTCCGTGGAGGTCGCCAAGGTGACGCCGTAGGTGAGTCCTGATTCAATCACGCGTGCGCGAAACGGGCTCGCCCCGGCCCTTCCCGAATAATCCGTACTCGTATATTCCCCATAGCGGAAGGTGCTGCCCAGCGCCGTACGCGCGATCGAGGCGAAAAAAGGGCGGTCCAAAGACAGCGAGTAGAGCCGGCTGTCCGGGGCGGACTCCGCCCGCATCGCGTACACCAAATGCTCTTTTCCCAGGAACTGCGGATCCCGGCAGCCGAAGGTTTGGGAGTTCGACGTTCCATGGCGACGATAGACGGCGGAGAGGGTTTTGCCGTATCCCATGAGATTATGATCGGTGAGCCCCGCGCTGCCGCTCGTCTGGCCGCCGGCGCGCTTAAAGCTTGCGACCACTTCAAGAGTCCAGGAGTCGTAAGTCCGCACGAGCACGTCCACGGCGCCGTCCGGGTTGATCATGGCGGCGGCCTCGGCCCGCCGGATAAACGGGAGCCGCCGAAGATTGCGCTCCGTCTCCGCGACCAAGGCGGGGTCGTAGCGGTCACCGACCTTGAAAAGCAACTCGCGCTCGATGACGGAGTCGCGCGTCAGAGTGTGCATATTGTTGGCCATCCGGTAGAACAGTTTGTTCTCGGGAGACCGGTCCGTATCAAAAACTGCGCTCCATGCGCGTATAGCCGACAAACCCCGCCAACAGGCAGGCGGGCGGGGACACCGGCCTTCCATCCCCACTTCGATGCGCCCGCCGCGGCCAACGAAAACGACGCCGAGGTATGCCCCGACGGGAAGGCGTCAAGGCTCGTGCTGTCCGGACGAATGCGCCGCACGCTGGCCTTGAGAATCAAGGTCTGAAGTCCAGCCAACGAAAGCGCCTCGAAACCCAACAATCCGATCTCCTGGGTCCGCTCCGCGTCGAAATACCAGCCCGCGAAATAGGTCGCGCCCATGGCCGGCAGGAGATAGGCGGGATATCCGATAATGGCCCCCGTCTTCGTGGCGGCTCCGCCCAAGGGCCTGCTGCGCGGCAGAGTAGCGGCGGCGCTGAAATCATCGAAGTGCGCCGTATCCCCGTACCGGGCGATGCCGGCGCCGGCGCCGGCGGTCAGCAACGTTAGAATCCCCTCGGGGCGCAGTTCCTCCCTGACGCCGTGGAGTAAATCCATCGGGAACTCCCGCAGCCCGCTCAAATCTCCGTCCCTCGCGATCGCGGACGAAGGGAGCAGGAGACACAGGATCCCGATGAAAATACGAGGCCTCCTCACGCACGTCAGGGGGAGCTCCCCGAGGCCAGGGAGGAAAGTTTTATCATGACGCCCTCCTGAGCGCATGAAACACGGAGGTGAAGACGGTTAATCCTCCAAGACCACCAGAAAATTCCGGCTTTCGGTAGCGGTATCCTTTCCACTTTGAGGCCTAATCCTGGCGACCGCCTTGTATCCGCCCGAACGGTACTGCGACCAGTCGTACCACCAGAACCCGGAAGCCTTGCGGCAGCCGTGCCAGGGTCCGTTGTTGATGCTGACTTCGACGCCCGCGGCGCCCTCGGGAGCGCCGACCCTGAAGGCGTATTCCGTCGACGAGATAACCTCGCCTTCCCGCGGGTAGTCCAGCACCACGCCCCGCTTGGCCGCAACGGCCGCGCGTTCGCGCTTGCGGTCGCTTGAAATGCGGTCCGCGCCGCGTCCGCTCCGATTCGTTTGATTCATTGTTCTCGGTTTTATTTTCATCTCATTACCCCCCTTGAATTGCGATTTGCTTTCGCCGTCTAGGCTTTGACGAGAGGGAATCCGGCCTCGGACCAATCCTTGAGGCCTCCTTCGTAAGCGAATACGCCCGTATATCCGTAAGACGCCAGCTTTCCAGAGGCGCTTTTCGTAGAATCGTTCTCGTCCCCGCCGCCGTACACGACTATGGTTTCGGTTTTTTCGGAGACGATTTCTCCGACCTTAATTTCGGTGAGGGTATCGAACGGAATCCACTTCGACCCGGCGATGACCGACTCCGGCTTGTAGTGGGCGCCGTCGAGTACGTTCCAAAGATGCATTTTTTCGTTCTTATCGATCTTGGCTTTGAGCCCGGCGCGATCGATCGTTTTAAATTTCTCTCCGGTCTTCATAAATTTCTCCTTTTGCGTCCGGCGCGGCCCGCAGGCATCGCCGCGACGCCTCCCGACAGCCGACTTTGAGTATGACACCCGGGCCGTATTTTTAAAATTAGATATTCGGCATTATGTTCATCTAGAAAATCTATTACTCTGAAATTCACTCAAGGGGACGGGCGGAGGTCCGCGGCTCTTGGCCGCGCGGCGGGGCGTGCTCCGCCCAAGCGAACGATCGACCGATCATCCGCCCTATTTGCGGCCGATTAAGGGTTTTTTAAGAGGTACGAGATTCGATCCCGCAGGTCCGACATTTCGAAGGGCTTTGTGATATAGGAATCCCCCCCGACCTGCAGGCTTCTCAAAAAACTCATATCGTCTTCGCGGGCGGTCATAAACAGGATGGAAAGATTCCTGCTTTTGGCATGCGCCCGAACCGCCGCGCACACCTCAAAACCGTCGCTTCCGGGCATATTAATGTCCAGGATCAGCAGCTTCGGTTTGAAGCTTTCGATCATGTCGACGGCCTCTTCCCCGCCGTCCAGGCAGATGATCTCGTACTCCCTTCCGAGCGCGGCTTGAAGCGTATCGCGAATCTCGCCGTCATCGTCGATGACCATCACGCACGGCGGCTTCCCCGTCTCCCGCGAACTCAAATTCGGCTTCCGGAGAGAGGGTTTCTCTTTGGTTGAACTCCGATTCCGCATGCCTACAGTATGCCGGGAAAGCTAAGTTTCACATAGTAGATAAACTGATAATGATCCATTCATTAAAATTATTTACGGACATGGCCGGGAATCGGGACGGAGAAGGTACCCACACTCAGGAACCGGCGACAGAGCTCGAAGGTGTCCCGAGCGTTCATAATGAAGGTGTGCGCATGGCGCAACTCGGCGAAATCCTTCATCCCCGCCAATTTCGTCGACTCCACCAGCACGATCCCGTCGTTGGGAGCCCCGGACAGCAGCGTCGTACCCCTCGTTCCCGCGATCACCGCGAATTCTGCGCTCGGAACGGGCAGAGAGTCGTAGAATTCCGCCTCGGACAACTTCTGTCCGCTGTCACCCGTGATCCAGTGGTACAGGACATTCCCCTTGAACCTCGCGGCTAAGGCCGCCGGACGGTTCGGCGGCGCGAGCATCACGATTCGGCCCAGCCCCGGAGGAAAGCCCGTCTTGAACCCGTTGCGAATGACGATATTACCCAGCGAATGCCCGATCAAATGGTACTTTCCGCCGCCGGCGTCACGCTCGACGGACTCGAGAAGGCGCTCGGTGATTTCATCGAGCGAATGCGTCGTCTGGCTGTAGCGGAAATTCACTGTCCTATAGCCCGCCTTCTCCAGCCGGAGCGACAACAGCAGCATCGACGCGCGGGTCCGGCCCATGCCGTGCAGCAAATAGACGGTTTCCGCAGGGGGCCCGCCCGCCCGCCCCAAAGAGGCGCCGCTCACCATCATCAACACCGCCGTCAGCCCCAATGCACGCATATCCTGCGCGGAGCAATATTTATGCCAAAACAGCGGACTTGATCTCGATCGGAGAAACCATTAAACTCAGCCTTAATGCCCGCAACGACGCTGCGAGAGGAGCTTCCCGCCCTCGGTCACGGCGACCATTGCTGCCTGCTTTTCAGCTCCGCTGAAGACCAGTTGCGCGCGACGGTGCCGTTTTTGTCCCTCGGCCTAGAGCGCAACGAGCAAAGCCTCTTTGTTGGAGACCCCTCCGCCGTGGAAGCCGTCCGCGAAGGCTTAAAGGACGCCGGAGTCGACCTCGAAAACCAGCAGAAAAAGGGGCGCCTGGTCCTAAGCAGCGATCGGGACTACCTCGACAACGACCATTGGCGCACCGAGAAAATGCTCGGCTTTCTGCAGCAGGCCTACGACGGGGCTCTCAGCGAAGGCTTCTCCGCCCTGCGGGCCGCGGGCGACGTTTCATGGCAGGTCGGGCCGCATCGGGAGTATGAGGACGTCGTCTATTACGAAGCCCTGCTCGACCTGTTTTTCATCGGCAAGCGGATGGTCGGGATGTGCCAGTACCCGAAGGCGGAATGCCCCCCCGAAACGCTGAGCGGGATTCTCAATACCCACCGGCTGGCCGCCATCGATTCCGACCTTTGCCCGAATTTCCACTATGTGCCGCCGGACCTGCTCATCGAGAAAGACCCGGAGGCCCGTCAGGCGAAACGTATGGAATGGATGACGACCCAGCTCCTGCGCGTTAAAAGGGCCGAGGACGAGCGCGACGAAATCCAGCGGCAGTTTCTTCACGCGCAGAAAGTGGAGGCCGTCGGGAGACTGGCGGGCGGCATCGCCCACGACTTCAACAACATCCTGACCGGCATCCTGGGCCTCGTCGAATTCGTCCTGGAAAACCCCTCGGCGGATGAGGAGGTCAAGACCGATGTCCGGGAGATCCGGCATGCGGGCGACCGCGCCGCGGCACTGACGCGGCAGCTCCTGGCCTTCAGCAACCGACGCGCGCTTGGACGCAGAGTGTTGAATTTAAACGACGCCCTCCGGAACATTGACAAGTTCCTTCGCCGCGTGATCGGAGATGAAATCGAACTGCAGACCGTGCTGGGCGCAGGCGTGGGCAATCTTAAAATCGATCCCGGCCAACTGGAACAGATCATCGTGAATTCGGCGGTGAACGCCCGCGATGCGATGCCCGACGGCGGCACGCTGCATTTGGAGACCGGAGAAGCCGCGCTGAGCGGGGACTTCGCCGAATCCCATCCGGGGCTGTCCGCCGGCCGGCATGTGATGCTGACGGCCCAAGACGATGGGAGCGGCATTTCTCCGGAAACGATGGAGCGAATCTTCGAGCCGTTTTTCAGCACGAAGGAGTTCGGCAAGGGAACGGGATTGGGGCTTTCCACGGTCCGGGAAATCGTCCGGCAGAACGACGGGGCCATCGTCGTCCACAGCGAGCCCGGCAAGGGAGCGACCTTCACAATCTACTTTCCGCGCGTCGAAGAGGACATTGACGCCCCGCTCCCCGAAGAAAAGCGGGATGAACCGCTGACAGGAAACGAGACGATTCTGCTCGTGGACGACGACGACTTGGTGCGCAAGCTCATGCACCTCGCCTTCGTCGAGCGAGGGTATACCGTATTGGACGCGATCAGCGCCCCTGAGGCCCTCAAGTTTTGCGAGCGCCACAAGGACACGATTCACCTTATGCTCGTTGATGCGCTTTTGCCTCGAATGAACGGCGCCGAAATCGCCAAACGCGCGAAGAGCCTGCGGCCGAAGTTGAAGGTCCTGTTCATCTCGGGCTGCACCGGGGCCGCCGTGGTGCGCGACGAGATTCTTGAAAACGGCCAGGCCTTTCTGGAGAAGCCTTTCGCTCCCGACAGCCTGCTGCGCAAGGCCCGCGCTGTTCTGGACCGGCGCTAACCCCGCCTTCTCCGGAATTGATAGAATCCGTTCAGACTTGCCTTTCTGGAGACCCCGATGGATTGGAACCCGATTAAGAAGCTTAGAGAGAAATTCGCCGGCGGCGCCGAGAAGCCCCCGCAAGCGACGACCGCCGAGATGGAGAAGGCCGCCTCGGCGATGGGCGGCTCCATGCCCGATCTCAAAGAACTCGAGAAGCAGGGCATGATGGGCAAATTCTTCCGCCACTGGAAGAACCCGGCGTTCATGAAGCAGATGAAAGCCGTCGCCGCGCGGATGGCGGCCGAAGGCGTCAACGTGAAGGATCAGAAGGCCGTCCAGGCCTGGATCGAGAAGAACAAGGCGCTTCTCATGTCCGGCAAGCTGCCCGACGCGCCCGATAATCAGAAACCGGTCACCATCGTCAACGACGGCCCGCAGATCGGCCGCAACGATCCCTGCAATTGCGGCTCCGGCAAGAAGTACAAGAAGTGCTGCGCGAAGGGCTGAGAGCCTAAAGCAAAAACCAGGTCGCGATTCCCAAATAGGTGACCGTGCCGACGATGTCGGTCAAGGTCGAGACGATCGGGCCGGTCGCGGTGGCCGGATCGATGCCGACGCGCGTGAAGACCACCGGGACCAAGGTCCCCAAAGTCGCGGCGATCGTCATCGAAACCAGCACTCCCGTCCCGGTCACCAGCGAAAAATCCCAGCCGAAACGATCGCCGTAAAAGAGATGCGATACCAAGACCAGGATCAGACTGGTTGAGACGCCCAGCAGCAGTCCGATCTTGAAGCCCTTCATGATCTTTTCCATCGCCTTAGATGCGTTCGCTTCCCCGGAGGCGAGTTCGCGCACCATGATGATGGCCGACTGAGAGCTCACGTTTCCTGAAAGCGCCGAAATCAGCGGCATAAAGGTGACGATCGCGACGATCTTGGAAAGCGTCCCTTCGAAACTCCAGATCACCGCAGCGACGATGAGCTGTCCGAGCCCCGCGATCGCCATCCAGGGCATGCGGTGCCACGCGGACTCCAGCACCGAGGCCTCTTCGAATTCCTCAACGGCGGTACCGACGATTTTAGCCAGATCCTCTTCGGTTTCCTCTTCGACGACTTCGACGATGTCGGTATCGAGCACGACCCCGAGCAGACGCCGCCGCGAATCCACCACGGGCGCGCTGCCGAACCGGTAATGGCTGAAGAGCTGCGCGGCCTCCTCCTGGTCCATCTCGGGCTTGAGCTCGACCGGCTCCGGGTTCATCAACTCCGAAACGACCATTTCCGGAGGAGCGACGACCAGCTCCTTGAGATAAACGATGCCTCCGAGCCGCTCCTCGGAGTCCACCACGAAAAGCGTGTCGAGATAGACCGTTTCGATCAGACGCAGGCGCACGCCGCGCTGAATCATGTCCAGCGCCTGCCGGCAGCTCCACTTCGAGTTGATCGAGAAGAAATTCGTGCGCATCATCGCGCCGACGCTTTCTTCCGGGTAGCGCAGGTAGCGCTCGACTTCCTCGCCCTTCTCGCCCTGGCGACGCAGGAGTCCTTCCAATTGGCGCACCAGCGGCGTGGGCAGTTCGCGCAGAATGCGGCTGGTCTCCGCCGGGTCGAGATCCTCGACGAGTTCCTCGATTTCTTCTTTGCGCAGCGCGCCGAGCAGTTCTTCCTGATGCTCCGGATCGAGTTCCTCGAACAACTGCAGCGCGCGCTGGCGCGGCGCGAGCTTGAACAGGACCTTTTGCTCATCCGTCTCGAACTGATCCCAGCCCTCCGAAAGATCCATCGGGCTGATTTGCCGAAGGGCCTTGCGCAGCGAGCCGAATTCGCGGTTGGCGAGCAGTTCCTTGAGATCCGCGAGGAAGAGCTGAATGGTCCGCATTAGACCATTGTACCACTATGCTAGGATGCGGCGATGGAGCCGCTTCCGCGACTTCGCGCCGTCGATGCCTTTCCCGTCGAAGAAGGGGGGACGACCTATCTTGCGCTTCGCGACGACGACGGCTTTTCGGAGCAGGTCGTTCTTCTCTCTTCTCTTGACGCGATCATCGCCGGGTGCTTCGACGGCCGGACGACCGAGAAGCAGGCACTGGCCCGACTCGCGCGCCAGGTCGGCGCGAAGGAGTTTCCCGTCACCCGGCTGCGGGAACTGCGGCGGGTCTTGGACGAAAACCTGCTGCTGGAGAACGACCGGTTCGAACGCGCCCGCCGCGCGATTTTGGAAGGGTTCCGCGACGCCCCCGAACGCCCGGCGCATCTGGCCGGCGTCGGCTATCCCGCACGTCCCGTGAAGCTCGCCGCGGCGCTCGATTCCTACTTCGAACTGCCCGACGGACCCGGCGACGCCGGGAAGCCGGGTTCGGCGAAGCCGCCGACCGGGCTCGTCTCCCCCCACATCGATTTCAACCGGGGGAAAGCGGGCTACGCGTGGGCCTACCGAGAAATACTCCGTTCGGGGATGCCCGAGCTTACGGTGATCCTGGGCGTCGCCCACCGCACGCCGGAAACCCCGTTTGTGCTTACGCGCAAGGACTACGGGACGCCGTTCGGGAGCGCCCGCACCGACGCGGCCTTGGTCGAAGCGCTGGAAAAGAAGCTCCCATTCGACGCCCGCGCGGACGAACTGACCCATCGCTCGGAACATTCAATCGAATTTCAGGCGGTGTATCTGCGCTACTGCGCGAAACGCCTCGGTCTCGATGGAGACGCCAAAATCCTTCCGATTCTCTGCTCCTCGTGCGATCTAAACGGAAACGATCCCGGGGACCGGACGCGGGTCTTTCTCGACCGTCTCGCCGACGCGCTCGCTTCCTACAGGGGACGGATCTGCCTGCTCGCCGGCGTGGACTTCGCGCATATCGGCCCTCGCTTCGGAGACGCCGAACCCGCCGTTGGAGAGTTTCTCGAGAGAACGCAGCGCGAGGACCTTGTCAGCCTTGCGAGACTCGAGGAAGTCGACGCCGACGGATTCTTGGATTCGGTCCAGTTCGACGACAACCAACGCAAGGTCTGCGGAGTCAGCGCGCTGTACGCCTTCGCCGAACTGCACAAGCGTCTGTTCCCCGGCGTCGCAGGAAGGACGCTTCATTACGCGCACGCCGCGGACCCCGCGGGGGGCGAGGTGACCTTCGCCTCGCAGGTGTTCCGCCCGTGATGCCAGCGGCCCCGGCAGGGGCGCTGTGCCGGACGCTAAGGCAGCGTGCGGTGCTCGGCGCGTTCGTACTCGCCTGCGTCGGCGTCGCGATGGAGGTCGCGTTCACTTCTTTGATGGAGTTTTCCTCCAGCGGAAGCTGGCGGCTCATGGGCAAGAGCTACCTCTGGATGTTTCCGATCTACGCGCTTCTGTACCCGGCGTTTGTTTATCTCCGGCCGGTACTCGGCAGGAAACCGTGGTGGGCGCGCGCGGGGCTGTATACCGCCGGGATTTTCCTCGTCGAATATCTCACCGGCTGGGGGCTTCGCCTCGCGACCGGCGCCTGTCCGTGGGACTACGGGAACGCGCGCTGGGCGGTGCAGGGCGTGATACGGCTCGACTACGCGCCGCTTTGGGCCGGCGCGGCGCTCGGCTACGAACGGATTTTCCTGTTCGTGCATCCCGAATCCCCCTGAACCGCCTTTTCGCTATACTCTCTGAATATGAAAGACGAACGCGACTGTCCCTGCGGGACCACCCGAACCTTCGGCGGCTGCTGCGGCCCCATCATCTCCGGGAAGACGACCGCCCCCACCGCCGAGGCGCTGATGCGGGCGCGTTATTCCAGCTACGCGACCGGCGCGATCGATTTCATCGAGCGGTCCCAAGCCCCGGAAGGCCGCGGTAATTTCGACCGTGCAGGCTCGGAAAAGTGGGCGAAGGAAAGCGAGTGGCTGGGACTGAACATCGTTTCAAAAAAGGACGGCGGCCCCGGGGACGCGACAGGAACCGTCAGCTTCATCGCCCGCTACAAACAGAACGGTGAAGAGCACGAACACCAGGAAATCGGCGTTTTTCGCAAGGACGGCGATTCGTGGCTCTTCGTCGAAGGCCGCCATCCGGTCCCGCGAACGATCGTCAACGACTCGCCCGCCCCGGGCCGCAACGCCCCCTGCTCCTGCGGCTCCGGAAAGAAGTTCAAGAAGTGCCACGGTCAGTAGGGCTTTTCCCGGCCGCCGTCACTAAAACGTCACCGCGCTGAAACCCTTCCTCTATAACGTTCGCGTAGACTACGGTCATGCGCCGAGCCGCTTGGTTTTTTTCCCTGCTGCTGCTGCACGGAACCGGAACGCCGGTATGGGCCGCGCTGGCCCGGGTCCCGCTCTCGCACGCAGGCACGGCGCCGCCCTCGTTGACTGTCCCGATTGCGGCGCTAAATGCTCCGACCCTAGCGCCCGGGCCGCTCGCCGCACCCTCGATTTCCGGTTTGCTGCCGCTGCCGGCGGCGTCCTTGCTCCCGATTGCCCCAATGCCGACGGCGCGCCCCGCGGCGATTTCCGGCCTTCGGCTCGCGCCCGCCGCTTTTAAGAACCCGCAGGCCCCGCGCGCGCTGGGGCAAAAACGCACCGGGACGCAGTCCCCCCGCGAAGGCGCGAAACCGCGGCTCGACTCCGCCGCGAAATCGGCCGCCGCCGCGCTCGCCGCCCCGGGACGCGCGGGCGAGCATTGGCGCAAACTTGATTTCTCTCTGCCGGCCGCCGACGCCCCGCTCGACCCCGTTTTTTCGGACGCCCCTCGTCGCCGCGGTGTGCGATTTTCCAGCCTCGCGGCCGCGGGCGAAGCCTCTTCGGGACGCGCTCCGGCCGTCCCGCCCTCGCCGATCGGGGCGTTTCTCGGGGGAACCTTCGCCTCCCAGGTTGGAAACAACGCGCTTCATGTCGCGCTGCCGATCGCGTTGCTGGGCGCAGGCGCCGCGTTCTCGACGGTCGCCGTCGTCATCGCCCTGGCCGGCGCGGCCGATGCGGCCGGGACTTTGATCGGAGGATGGCTCGCCGACCGCGTCCACTCGAAACATCTCCTGACCGCCGCCGCGGCCGCCCGCGCCGCCGCGCTTTTCGCGCTGCCCGCGCTGCTCGCCGCCGATTCGCTGACCTTGCCGGTCGCGGCCGGCGTCGTGCTCGCCGACGCGCTTGCGCGCGGAATCGCGGACACCGCCCGCCACGCACTGCCGCTGTCGCTGGCTGGATCGGAAAGGGATGCGCTCGACGCGTTCAACTCCCGCTATCAAACCTTCTTCGAGGGGGGCGCGCTTATCGGGCCGTTCGCAGTCGGCGGGATGATGTTGATGACCGGCACCACCGGGGCCCTATGGTTCGTCCCGGCCGCGTTCGCCCTGTCGTCCGCCGCGTTCGCGCTGATCCCGAACCGCCCGATGGCGCCGCGAGCCGTCGGACCCGACGCGAACGGCGCAGCCCCGCTCATCGGCGTCGTTGAGACGGTCCGCGCGCTGCTGCGCGACCCGAAGACCTCTCTCGCGTTTCTGGCCGCGGTCTCGCTGACTTTGTACCCGCTGCGAAGCGTCCTCCCGGCGGCTTACGCCGAATCGCTTCTGCACGACTCCACCTCGGCGGCCTGGCTGGTCGGCATGTTCGGGCTCGGCGGCCTCGTCGGCGCGGCGCTGTATCGCCGTTTCCACCGGCGCGCACCCCCCGGACTCTGGCTCGGCGTGAGCTCGGCCGGCACCCTAGGGCTCGCGCTCGCCTGGGCCCCCGCGTCCCTTCCGCTCCTGGCGACCGCCATCTTCCTGTTCGCGGCGGCGAACGTCACGGCTCGGCTCTTTGCGCTCTCGACTTTGCAATCCCGCGCGCCGCCCGGCGCCGCCGGACGCGTGCTCGGCGCAACCCGCTTCAGCGTGAACCTCAGCGCGATGGGCGTCAAAGCGCTGGTCGGAGCCGCGTTCGCGGCCGCCGTCGGCGCGCACGCGGCCTTCGTTTGGATCGGAGCCGGCCTAGCCGCCGCCGCCGTGGTTCAAGCGCTGCTGGCCTATCGCGCGGGGAAAACCGCCTCCGCCCCGCCGCGCCTCAACGCCGCCGACGCACAAGCATCCCCGGACAACCTCTTCGACAAAGACCCCGAGGGAGACTCCGAGCGGCTTCGCGCGAACTACCGCAAGAAACGGCGCGGTCTCGAGTTCTACTTCCGCAACGCCTTCTTTCCGATGCAGAAGCGCTTCGCGCAGTTGTTCGAACTCGACGCGATGCCGCGCGTGTTCCTGCACGGCAACCCGCATCTGGACAACTACGCGAAAACCCATCACGGCGCGGCAATGGTCGATTTCGACCGCTCGCGCGTCGGTCCATACGCCTGGGATCTGCTCCGCTTCCTCGTCTCGCTATCAATCTCTCAGAAGCGCCCGGGGAGCGAATTACTTCCGGAGGCAACCCTCGCCGCACTGCGCGAGGGCTACCTCGCGGGTTTTCGCCGTCCCGAGAAAGGCTATCGCGAAATGAAGAAACTCCGCAAAACCAAGCCGACGCGGGAAGAACGCTCGACCCGCGCCTATGTCGAAGGCGGACTGAAATGGGTCGAAGAGATGCGCGCGCGCCCGTTAGCGGTTGACGACGCGCGCGTCGCCGCGCTGCTCGCCGGCTACGCCGCAAACCGCGGCGAGCCGGAACTGCTCGAGGATTTCTTCATCGCCGAGGCCGGGCTCGGAGTCGGCTCCATGGGCGAGCGGGAGCGCATCGTCCTTTTGCTCAAGCCCCGCGACGCGCATTCCCGCGCCGACTGGATTTTGCTCGATTTGAAGGAAAACCGAAACGATCCCGACGACCGCTGGTTCGCGACTCCCTTCCCCTCCGATGGAGAGCGGATGCTGCGCGCGTCGGAACTGTACGCCCCCGGCTGGGCCGACGGACCCGGCTGGACCCTTTATGAAGGAAAGGTCTGGTCCGGACGCCGGATCCCGACGCAGAACGCGAAGCTCAAGCGCGCGCTGGGAGCGAAGGAACTCGCCGACCTCGCGGGCGCGGTCGGCTCTCAACTCGGCCGGGGCCACCGGCTCTCGCTGCAAAGCGCAGCGCCGGACTTTCTCGAAGCGCATCTGCGGGATCACTGGGACGAACTCGTCGCCTCCGCGGCCGCGATCAAGCGCGAATTGACCGCCGCGCACCGTCGCTATTTGCGTAAACTTTCTTCCGAGGAGAAAACCGATGACTGAAGCCGCGCTGCTGGGAGCCGTTCTCGCCGGATTCGCGGTCTTTCCGGGAACGGCGACCGATGCGCTCGGCGGACGCCTCGGCGGAATCTCATCTCTGCGTTGGGACGCGAAACGCGAGCTGCTCGTCGCGCTGCCCGACCGCGGCCAGGACGACGGGAAGAAGGCGTACGCCCCCCGCTTCCACGAATTCCGCGTCCATGAAACCGGCGACGGCGGGGTGTCGCTGGAATTGGCCTCCACGACTCTCTTCCGGGACGCGGAGGGCCGGCCGTTCAGCGGGCTGATCGACACCGATGAAAGCAAGCTTGACGCCGAAGGACTCGGGATCGCCCCCGACGGGACGCTGTGGGTCGGCGACGAGTACGCACCGGCGCTGTATCATTTCTCACGGGACGGGAAACTGCTCGACCGGATTCTCCCTCCGGATCATTATCTCCCCGGCGAGAACTCGGGCCGCACGAACAACCGCGGCTTTGAAGGCGTCTGCTCCAGCCCGGACGGTTCGCGGCTTGCGGTGCTCCTGCAGAGTCCGCTGAAACAGGACGGCGGCAAGGCCGGCGAATTCTCCCGAATGCTGGTTTACGAAACCGCCGACATGAAAAAGTCCCCAAAGGATTTTCGCGTTCCGAGACTCGACCCCGCCGCCGTCGACGCCGAGCCGCCGCTGAGCCGCAAGGACCTGGCGTTCAATGAGTGCGAGGGTGTTTCCAATACGGCCTTCCTGCTGCTCGAACGCGACAACCGGGGCCTCGGGGCCGATCCCGGCCGGAGCCGGATGCCGGCCTACAAGAGCGTCGTTTGGGCGGAATTGAAGAAGGGAAAGACCGTTCGAATCCGCTCCCTCGATCTTCTCGCGGTCCTGAAAACCGGGGGGCTCGACCCCGAAACGCTGCCCGTCAAATTCGAATCGATCGCCTGGGGCGTCCCGGCCCGGGGCGGGCGGACGCTTTGGGTCGCCGTCGACAACGACTTCGAACCCGAAGTCCCGACCTACTTCTTCCGTTTGCTTTTGCCTTAGCCTACGCCGGACAAGGCACGAAGCGGCTTTTGACCAGCTCGTAGCTGCGCGACGCCAAACGCTTCGCGTCCACGCTTTCGCCGCGCAGCGGCTCGAACGCGTTGAGCGTGACGGTGATCTCGCGAACGGAAACGAGCTCCCACAGATGCGGGAGAAAGGTCATGTCGCCGTACCAGTAAACCCGATCCCGATTCTCCACGTCGAGCGAACGGCCGTCGATCGCCTCGTAGTTCAGGCATACGGGCTGCACCGGACGGCGGCTCTTTACCGCGCTTTCGTAGAGCGCGCGGCGAAACGGCATAACTCCCGCGCCGTTGGTGCTGGTCGCTTCGGGAAATACGGCCACGTCGAGCCCCTCTTCCAACGCTTCGGCGATTTCGGCGATCTCGTTTTTCAGATTCCACATCCGCCTGCGATCTACGAACAGGCAGCCGGCCGCGCGGCACAGATGACCGATGCCCATCGTCGCCCGCATGTCCATGGAAGTGACGAAGCAGCTCGGGATCTGCGAGGCGATGACGAGCATGTCCACGTAGGACAGGTGATTGGAGACCAACATCACGTTGCCCGCGCGCGGACGCAGCGTCCCGTCGACTCGGACCCGAATTCCCATCACGCGGCAGGCGAACGCCGAGTAGCGGTGCGCGAGCACCGCCAGCGCGCGCATCCGGCGCCACCGGCTGCGCATCCACAGCGGCAGCAGCGCCGCGTGCGCGGCGAAGACGCCGATCGTTCCCAGAACGACGACAAACTTCGCCGAACGGCGGATCACGCGCGCTCCTTCATGAAGCGCGCGGCGAAGCGCGGGGTCATATTCTCAAAATCCAGCACCGTGAAGAAATCGGTGCTCTGGAACGTCCGATCCAGCGCCGGGAAACCGTGCACCCGCGCCCCAATTCGAGCTTCACGCCGCCCGCCGCGAGAAAACCCTCGATCTCGAATTCCGTCTCCGAGTAGAACCGTCTCGCGAAATTCGAGCAAAGCATCCGGTAGGTCGCGATCAAGCGGTTCGCTTCCTCGTCGACGACGATCAGATGATCGGCGAACAGGTCGAAGCGGTCGAAGTCGATCTCGCCGGGAAGCGTCCGTCCCAGCCGTTCGCGAAAGAATACTTCGTGGCGCAGGCGCAGAGCGGCTAAAAGCTCGCCCGGGGACTCCGCGGTCTTGATGCGGTAACGGCCCACCGTCGCGTCGACGGCGCGCTTCGGACGAAACGAGTCGAACTCGACAAAAACTTCGGCCTGCTTGAGTACGGACGGTGTCACGTCGGCGGCGATCGTCATCCTCATGGGTTTCTCCTTTAGACCGTCATCTCGGCTTCACGCGGGTAGTTCGCGCTCAGGCCCAATTCCTCGACCGTGGCCTTCAAGCGTTCGGGCCGACCCCAGTCGCACCACAGAACGCCCTCCATCGGGAGCACCAGCGAGCGCGCCGGAACCCGCTGCAGGACGTCCCGGGAGAGATCTACTTCCGGCAGGGTCCGGTACAAAGCCGCGAGCGCCTCCCCGTCCACGCGCCCGCCGCGCACGCCCAACAAGGGGTCGAATCGGCCGACCACCCACGGGTGCAGCTCCTCGAAAAGCTTCCAAAAGGCGCGCCCTCGGAACGCGAGCACCATCGTGTTCCATAGGCAGCCTTCCTCGTACATCGCACGCGCGCGGGCACGGCCCGGCTTCTCCAGCATCCGCGCGACGCCGCGCGCTCCGGGGTAGCGGCCCGACACGATCCGACCGCGCGGTTCGATCCATCCGTACTCGGTTTCCGCGCGGTCGGGACGGGCCGCCATCATCACCAGAGACTCTTCCCGGAGGTTTGCCAGGTCGACCGCGGCCGCCGCGTAATCAAGGAAGCGCGAGGACGAGTGGACGAAATGGTCCGAGGGAAGCACCAGGATGTCGGCCTCGGGGTCCTCAGCCAAAATATGCGCGAGACCCAGCAGCAGACCGACCCCGGTGCCGCGATTTTCCGGCTGTTCGACGATGCGCCCCGGCACGAACAGGCGCCGCGGTTCATCGAGCCAGCGCCAGTGACCCTTTCCGATCACCGTCACGACGCGCGTCGAACCGGCCGCCGCGACCGCGCGCTCCATCGTATGCTCGAGCATCGTCCGTTCCCCGGTGAACGCGCAGTACTGCTTCGGACGCGCCTCGCCGAGCCAACCGCGGATCCACGGCTCCATGCGCTTGCCTTCCCCTCCGGCGAGGACCAATGCCCATATTTTTCTGCTTTGCGCGTGCTGGTTCATCCCATCCTCCTTTTTTTCCATTGTAGCCGCCGCTCTCGGCGCACGCGATGGAGAGGGGGTAGTGATCTCTTGGCTGATTTGTGACGCTTTCGTCACGCCGTTCTTACAAAACGCTGACCCGCCCGCAATGGGTCCCCGCCTGCCTTTCCTTTAAACTAAGGTCATGAACGGACCGGGAGACGCGGCGGAGGACTGGCGAGGAGGACTGATCGACCTGTTCGTCGGGGTTCTCATCCTCGCTTTGGCCGCCGCGCTGCTTTTGGTGATCCCCGGCCGCAAATAAGAGGAGGGAGGCCGCATGCAGACCACGCCGAAGCGCTACCGGACGATCTGGCTCTCGGACATTCATCTGGGTACTCGCGGCTGCAAGGCGGACTACCTGCTCGACTTCCTAAAGAACAACGAATCCGACCGCCTCTACCTCGTCGGCGACATCATCGACGGCTGGGCCCTCAAGAAAAGCTGGTACTGGCCGCAGGCTCACAACGACGTGATTCAAAAGGTGCTGCGAAAGGCGCGCAAGGGAACGAAGGTCGTGTACGTCCCGGGAAACCACGACGAGGGCATGCGGGATTTTCTGGGATTGCGCTTCGGCGGCGTACGCGTCGTCAGAGAAGCGGTCCACAAGACCGCCGACGGACGGCGGCTGCTGGTCATCCACGGCGACCAGTTCGACGGCGTCGTCGCGCACGCTCGAATCCACGATACACGAACTGCGCCGGAGAGGGCATCTGGTCGAGGTCGTCGAGCCCGGCCGCTTCGCGTCGCGTCGCTTCCCTGTCCCGGCTACCCGGAAATCCGATTGGCCGTCGCCCCCCGCCGCCGCCTGGAACGTATTCTCGACGCGGCCTCTCCGGATGCGGTGCATCTCGCGACTGAAGGCCCTCTCGGCCTCGCCGCGCGTCGGATCTGCCTCGACCGCGGCGTCGCGTTTACGACCGCGTTTCACACCCGCTTTCCCGACTACGTGAAGCGCCGCACCGGACTTCCGGTCGAGGTCGGATTTCGCTTTATGCGATGGTTCCATCGTCCCGCGTCGCGCGTGCTCGCCGCCACTCCCTCGCTGATCGCCGAACTCGAGGGGCGCGGGTTCGAAAACCTCAAGCTTTGGAGCCGCGGCGTCGACGCCGTGCTGTTTCGCCCCCGGCCCAAAGGTTATTTAGACCTCCCCCACCCGATTCTGCTCAATGTGGGACGCGTCGCGGTCGAGAAGAATTTGGAAGCCTTCCTGGGTTTGGAGTTTTCGGGGACGAAGGTCGTCGTTGGAGACGGCCCCAGCCTTCCTGGACTCAAGCGGCGCTATCCCGGAGTCCGGTTCTTGGGGGCAAAGCGCGGCGAGGAACTCGCGCGATGCTACGCCGACGCCGACGCGTTCGTTTTTCCGAGCCGTACCGACTTCGGCCTCGTGCTGCTGGAAGCCCTCGCCTCCGGGGTCCCGGTGGCGGCGTTTCCGGTCGCCGGCCCGCGCGACGCGGTCACCGACCCGGCGGTCGGCTGCCTCGACGAGGATCTCGGGCGCGCCGTGCGGACCGCTCTGAGCTTGGACCCGGAGCGCTGCCGGGAGTACGCGCTTTCCTATTCCTGGGCGAGCGTCGCGGAACGCTTCGCGGCGCTGCTGGAGCCGCGCCCCTGGTACGCGCCGCCGGATCCCGACGCGCTGGCGCTGGCCGCCTAAGCGGCGTGTTAACTTCCGGATTTTGGAGCGGCGGCTCTCGTCTCGTCGCCGACATCGTCGACGGGCACGACGCCGTGGCGGATGTCCTGGCCGAGCACCATGAAGATCACGTCCTCGGCGATGTTGGTAGCATGGTCGGCGATCCGCTCCAGGTTGCGCGAAATCAAGATCATGTCGAGCGCGCGCTGGATCGTCGAGGCGTCGGACTGCATCAGAGAGCGCAGTTCGTTGAAGGTTTGACTCTTCAGCCGATCTTCCTCGTCGTCGCGCCGGATCACCGATTTCGCGAGTTCCACGTCCTTCTTCGCGAACGCGTCGAGGCTGTCCTTAAGCATCGCCACGGCTAGTTCGGCCATCCGCGGCACGTCGCCCAGCTTCATCTGCGGCAGATTCGAAAGGAAGCAGCCCGTTTCGGCGACGTTGACCGCCTGATCGCCGATGCGCTCCAGGTCCGAGTTCACCTTCAGCGCGGCGGCCACCAGGCGAAGATCGCCGGCGGCCGGGGAGTGAAGCGCCAGCAGGTTCAGGCACAACTCGTCGATCTCCAAATGAAGCCCGTTCACGCGGTCCTCGCGCTCCGTGATGCCGGGGAGCAAGGAGGGGTCGCTTTCGATCACGAGCTTCACGGCGGAGTGGATCATTCCCTCGCAAAGCCCTCCCATGCGCAGAATCGCCTCGCGCAGTCCGTCCAAGTCCCGGTCGAAATGCCGCTCCACGCTCACCCGAACCTCCCGGTCACGTAGTCCTCGGTCCGCTTGTCGGACGGGTTGGTAAAGATTTTTCTCGTATCGTCGTACTCCACGAGTTCCCCCATCAGAAAGAAGGCGGTGCGCTGGGACACCCGCGCCGCCTGCTGCATGTTGTGCGTGACGATGACGATCGAAAGCCGCTTGCGCAGCGCGTGAATCAACTCCTCGACCCGGGCCGTTGCGCTGGGGTCGAGAGCCGAACACGGCTCGTCGAGCAAAAGAATCTTCGGCTCAACGGCCAGCGCCCGAGCGATGCACAGGCGCTGCTGCTGGCCGCCCGAGAGTCCGGTCGCGGGACCGTCGAGGCGGTCCTTGACCTCATCCCACAGGGCCGCCCCCCGCAAACTCTCTTCGACGCGGCCCCGGACCACGGCCTTGTCGCGGACGCCGTTAAGCGTCAATCCCGCGGCGACGTTTTTGTAGATCGACATCGTCGGGAAGGGATTAGGCTTTTGAAACACCATCCCGACCTCGCGGCGCAGCTCCACTGCGTCCATGGCGAAAATGTCCCGCCCCCCGAGCAGGACTTGCCCGCGGCATTCCGCGCCCGGGGCGACCTCGTGCATGCGGTTGAGACACCGGATAAAGGTCGACTTCCCGCAGCCGGAAGGACCGATGATCGCGGTAACGCTTCGCTCGGGGACGGCCAAAGAAATGCCGTGCAGCACGTCCCCGGACCCGTAGCCCGCGCGCAATTCCCGCACGTCCATCACCGGCTTCCCTCCGGAGACCGGCGCGCTCCCTGCGGCCCCCACCTCGGGACGGCGAAGCGACTTTTCGGTTTCAATCGGCTCTATCATCGTCATCTTCATCCTTGCGCGGCTCCTCCGCGCGGACGCAGCAATGTCCTCGCGGTCACGTTCACGGCGAGCACGAACATCAGCAGGAGAAACGCCGCGGCCCACGCCTGCTCGTGCCAATCCCGGTACGGAGATATCGCGTAGTTGTAAATCGTCAGCGGAAGCGCCGCGATCGGGTGCGTCCAACCTTCGTCCCAAAAGCGGTTTCCAAACGCGGTGAAGATCAAGGGGGCGGTCTCTCCGGCGATGCGGGAAACGGCCAGAATCGCGCCGGTCATGATGCCGCGCGACGCGGTCGGAAGAACGACGAACAGGATCACCTTCCACTGCGGAACGCCGAGCGCCAGCGCGGCTTCGCGGATGGAACCCGGCACCATGCGGATGAACTCCTCGCTCGAACGGGTCACCATCGGAATCAAAATGACCGCGAGCGCGACGCTGCCCGCGAGCGCGCTGAACCCCTTGAACGGAACGACCACCAGCGCGTAGGCGAATATTCCCATCACGATCGACGGAATGCCGTTGAGCACGTCGGCCGCGTAGCGAACCAAGAACCCGAGCTTATTGTTCCCGTATTCGGCCAGATACACCGCCGCCAGAACCCCTACGGGAATCCCCAACAATGCGGCCAACCCGACGACCTTGGCCGAACCGACGATCGAATGCGCGATCCCGCCGCCGGTCTCGCCGACGGGCTTGGGAAGCTGCGTCAGAAATCCCCAGTTGATCGCGGCCGCGCCTTTCCAAGCGATGTATCCCAAAATCGCGAACAGGGCGGACAACGAGAGGAGAGCGCAGACGCCGGTCAGCGTGAGCATCGCCGCGTTCACGACTTTACGGCGCTTCACGAGGTTTTTCTCACGGTTTTATAGATGAGAAGGCGGGCGAGACCGTTGACGATCACCGTGATGCCGAACAAGCACAGTCCGATCGCGATCAAAGCCTTCACGTGCGCGTCTTCCACGGCTTCCGCGAATTCGTTGGCGATGACGGCCGCCATCGTGTAGCCCGGATCGAGCAGGGACCACGAGACGCGCACCATGTTGCCGATCACCATCGTCACGGCCATCGTCTCGCCGAGCGCCCGGCCGAGCGCGAGGAACACCGCGCCGAGGATCCCCGCCCTGGCATGAGGGAGGCAAACCGTGACGACCATTTCCCAGCGGGTCGCTCCGAGCGCCAACACCGCCTCCTTAAGAGGGCGCGGCACGGCGAGCAGGACGTCCCGCGCGATGCTGGTGATGAACGGCAAAATCATGATCGAAAGAATCAGGGCGGCGGCGAACATGCCGACGCCGTACGGCGCGCCCTTAAACAGCGGGATGAAGCCCAGCGTCTTGTTGATCCACGGCTCGACGGAGCGGATGGCGGGAACGAGAACGAAAACGCCCATCAGTCCGAGCACGACGCTCGGGATCGCGGCAAGCAGTTCGATCAGGAAGGTGCAAACCGCGGATACGCGCTTCGGGGCGAGTTCGGCGAGGAAAATCGCCGAACCGACGCCGAGCGGCACCGCGATCAGCAGCGCGAGCGCCGAGGAGTAGAGCGTCCCGAAGATGAACGGCCATGCGCCGAACCGCCCCTCGACCGGATTCCATTCTGAACTCGTAATGAACGAAAGTCCGAATTCGTGCCAGGTCCCGCGCGACTGCAGGTACAGCATTGCGGCGAGGCCGACCGCGAGCGCGACGACCAAAAGTCCGAAACCCGATATCATCCAGCGAAAGAAGCGGTCGGCGGCCCGCTCGGCGGGGACGGTCCGCGCGGAGGGCGCGGCGCGGACAATGGCGAGCGGGGCGGAGGACTCGGCGACGGGCATCGCCTGATTGTACCCCGGGGCTGCGACGGCCGCGCGAACCCTATTTGACGGTTTTATGACGAAAAAGGGCCGGCCGAGACGCCCGGCCGGCCCCCGGAAGGAGGTCGATTTCTTCCGAATTTATTTAACTTTCTTAATCGTTTCCTTCACCATCGCGCGAACCGGCCCGGGCAGTTGGGAGTAACCGAGTTCCGGAGCCAAAGCCTGCCCGTCCTCCACCATCCATTCGAGGAAATTTCGGATCAACTCCCCCTTTCCGTCCCGGTTCTTCTCGTATACGAGAAGCCAGGTATAGGTGGAGATCGGGTAGGCTCCCCGCCCGTCGGCGTCCGCGATCGAGACGCGGAAATCCTTGGGCATCGAATTCGCCGAACCCGCCGCCGCCGCGTTGACCGAGGCGATCGAGGCCTTCACGAATTCCCCCGCCTTGTTCTTCATCGACGCGTACGGGAGATCGTTTTGAATCGCATAGATCGCTTCGAGGTAGCCGATGGAGTTGGGCGTCTGAACCACCAGCGCCGCAACACCGGGATTTCCTTTGCCGCCCAGTCCCACCGGCCACTGCACCGAGGTGTTGCGTCCGACGGTCTTCTTCCAGTCCTTGCTGACCTGGCTGAGGTAGTCGGTGAAGGCGTAGGTCGTTCCGGAGCCGTCCGCACGCCGGATTACGATGATCGGGTTGCCCGGCAGGCCCACTCCCGGATTGAGATCCGCGATTTCCGGATCGTCCCAGTTTGTGATCTTGCCCAGGAAAATGTCGGCAAGAACCTTCCCGGTCAGCTTCAGGTCGCTGACCTTATTGCCTTCGGCGTCCTTCAAGTTGAACGCAGGCACCACGCCGCCGAGCACCGTCGGGATGTGGTGGATCTTCCCGTCGATCTGGTACATCTGCTTGTCGGTCATCGGGCCGTCGGACGCGCCGAAATCGACGGTCTTCTTCGTCACCTGACGGATGCCGCCGCCGGAACCGATCGCCTGGTAGTTGATCTTCACTCCGGTCTTCTTATTGTACGCGTCGAACCACTTCGAGTAGATCGGAAACGGGAAGGTCGCACCCGCTCCGTTGAGCCGCTGTTCCGCCGAGGCCGCGCCGGCGGACCCCGCGGCCAAGAGCAGCGCCGCCAAGATGGATTTCATTGATTTCATGTTTTAGCCTCCGTTCCGATTAGAACTTCACGACGAGGTCGAGCTGCGTCCGGTTGATGTCGTCCTTGCCGGGCGCCAACATCTCGTCGATTACCTTCACGTAGAAAAACTTCGCCTTGATCTGCATCCAATCCAGAGGGCTGTACGCGATCCAGCCGAGATGTCCGCGGCGGTTCGTTCCGCCGTCCCCGAAGTCGGAGTCGGCTGCGTCGGCGACGGTCGCGTCGGTTTCAAGCCACTTGTAAAAGTAGCCGAACTCCCAGGTCTTCGCGAGGCTGGCCTCGCCGAGAATCGCACCGACCTGATAGCCCATGTCGTCGCGGGCCGTGTCGCCCGCGCCGAGCCGGGTGGAAACGTGCGCGGTGTTCTTGATCCAGGTTCCCTGCGCCCGCAGCTGGGAGCCCCTCGGCCACGCGGTAAACTCCCCGCTGATCTCGGCGACTCCGAAGTCGTTGGCGAGCGCGCCGGCGTTCGGAGCGGTCGTGATCCGCCGGTTGCCCTCGTTAAGCGCGGTCTGTCCGAGCGTGGAGGCCCGCTCGTTGACCCATTCATGGAACGCGCCGGCGACGCGCAGACGCGTCTGGAACGGCAGGCGGTATTCGGCGCCGATTTGGGTCGAGAACAGGTACTGGTCCGCTTCCGACGAGGAATCCTCGTCGACGGCGGTCTGCAGGGCGTTGGCGAAGTAAATTCCGCCCAACGGCGCGACGAACCACTCGATCGACTGGGACATGCCCTCCGGATTCCAATCCCCGTCGAACACCGCGTCGGCCGAATACGGCATCCACATCGGGTTCTTGATCTTTCCGGCGGCGAAGCTCAGGCTTCCCTCGTCGGAAAGGTAGGGCTTGTACTTAAGGTAGAGCTGATCGATGAAGATTCCCTTTTGGCTGCCCAGGTCGTCGAAGCTCTGATTCGTCGACACCTGCTCGCCGACTCCGCTGGCGAGCTTGGCGTTGACGCTGAAGTAGTAAGGAAGCGCGACCGCGCTTCCCAAACGGAAGCGAAAGCGCTGGCGCTGGCGCGCCGCGTTGGTTCCCGTTCGCTTATTGAAGGTTTCGTGGCGAAGCCGGACGTCTCCGGACAACTTCACGGATTCGATGAGATTCTGGCGCTGGTCGTTGATGACCGTCGTTCGCAGTTTCAAGACTTGAGCGTCCGCGCGGGACGATCCGATGAAAAGGATCGCGCTCAGCGCGGCGAGGACTCGGTGTTTCATTGCACCCCCATGATGTGTTCCGATTACGGCGAAGCGACTTTAGGATAGTTTGCGGAGCTCGGGGTGTCCGCCGGGCAACGATCATGTGTTGAAAATATAGTTGACGGCGATCAACTTTCGGCGGGAACGACGAAGTGGAAGGTGGAGCCCTTCCCCTCGGAGCTTTCAGCCCCGACCTTGCCGCCGTGGCTCTCGACCAGATGCTTGACGATCGAAAGCCCGAGCCCCGTGCCGCCGAGCTCGCGGGAGCGCGCCTTGTCGACGCGATAGAAGCGCTCGAACACCCGCGGAAGGTCCGCCCGGGGCACGCCGATGCCGGTGTCCTCGACGGAGACGCGCAGCCGCGCACCGCCGTCCTCGCGCACCGCGCGCAGCGTCACCGTTCCGTTCCTGCGGTTGTACTTCACCGCGTTGGCGAGAAGATTCTGAAGCACCTGATGCAGCGCCCCCTTGTCGAACCAGACCGCAAGCTCCCCGGCTGCTTCGTTGACGAGCGAGACCCCGCGCTTTTCCGCGATCGGCCGGATGCTTTGCCAGATCTCGTCGGCGAACGCGCGCAGCGCGACGCGCTCGCGGCGCAGGCCGCGCTTGCCGGATTCGATCGACGCCAGCTCCAATAAATCTTCGACGAGCCGGGTCAAGCCGTCCGCGTGCCGCTCGATCGTTTCGACGAATTCCATTCGATGCTCCGGGTCGTCGACTCCGCCGCGCCGCAGCGTTTCCGCGAAACCCTTGATCGACGCGAGCGGCGTGCGCAATTCGTGCGAAACATTCGCGACGAATTCCTTGCGCACCTCCTCCAAGCGGCGCAGGCGCGTGATGTCGTGGAGCACCAGCACCGCGCCCTGAAGGCCCGCTTCGCCGACGATCGGATTGGCGTGCGCCTCGAAAGTGCGCTCCTCGGGGGTAAAGAGCGTCCATTCTCCCTGTTGGGGGGTCCGGAGTTCCAAGGAACGCTTCAGGAGGTCCTCCAAAGGGGCCTGCCGCACGATCTCGACGAAGCGCTTTCCCCGGGCGGTTCCCGCCTCAACGCCGAACAAGCGCTCCATCACCGGATTTAAGTCCTCGACCCGGCCGTCGACGGCGACAAGCGCGACGCCTTCGACCATGTTGTCGAAGGTGGCCTGCAGCTGCATCTTTTCCGCCGACAGCGCGGAGATCGTTTCGGACACGCGCCTGGAAAGCGCGTTAAGCACTTCGCCCAAGCGTCCGATCTCGTCACCGGTCCCCGACTTCGCGCGAGCGGCGAAATCCCCGCCGGCGATGCGTTCGGCCGCGGCCGCGAGATCTCCGATCGGACCATGTATCGAACGCGAAACGTAAATCGAAAGCGCGAGAGCCCCAAGCAGGCAAAACGCCGCCCACAAAGCGATCGTCTTCTGAAGTCCGCGTATCTTCTCCTCGACTCCGGAAAGCGGCGTCGCCAGACGAAGGGTTCCGATTGCATTTCTCCCGTCGACCACGGGAATCGCCGCGTAAAGAAAATCGGTTCCGAGCGTCGCGCTCCGGCGGATCGCCGTAGCGAAACCGGACGCCTGCGCGCCTCTGATTTCCGGACGCGCGGCATGATTCTCGACCCCCTCCAACTCCGGAAGAGAAACCTCCGAGTCGCCGAGCACCGTTCCGTCCGGCCCCGTGATCGTGACGCGCTCCCCGACGGCTGCGCCCAGACCGTCGGCGAGCGCATCGACGCCCTTCCTGTCCCCGGCGCGCAGCTCTTTTGGAGGGACCCGTCCGACCAAAAGCGACCCCTGGGAGCGCAGCTTCGCCGCGGCCTCATCGATCAGATGATTGCGGGCGATGCGGGACGCGGCGACTCCCACGAGACCCGCCGTCACGGCGGTCAACAGCGCCGACGCCAAAATCAGCCGCGTCAGAAACGATTGCCTCGGGCGCTTGATCAAGGCGTTCTCAGTCCAGCTTGATGCGGTAGCCGGCGTTGGTCACCGTCAGAATGCGCTGGCCCTCGGAGCGAAGTTTTTTGCGCAGGCGCGCGATGTGCTGGTCGACGGTGCGCGTGTCGATGTCCATCGACTTGTCGTAGCCCCAAATCCGCTCGAGCAGCGTGTCTCGGGAAAGCACCTTGCCGTCCGCACGGAACAACAAGCGCAGAAATTCGAATTCCTTCGGCGTCAATGTCGTCGGCCGCCCCTTGATTCGCACCTCGTGCCGCTCGGCATCCACCTCGAGTTCCCCCGCCCTCAGGACGGCCGCTACCGGCTCCTTGACCGCGGCGGAACCCGCCCGTCGGAGCACCGCCTCCACGCGAGCGATCAACTCCCCGACGGAAAACGGTTTCGTCACGTAGTCGTCGGCGCCGAGCTTCAGGCCCAGAATTCGATCCACCTCGCTCTTCTTCGCGGTCAAGAACAGGATCGGGACCTGAGACTCCTGACGGAACGTGCGGCAGAATTCCAAGCCGTCCATCTTAGGAAGCATGATATCGAGAATAATCAAATCCGGCTTTTCCTTGCGCGCGAGCGCCAGCCCGGACTCGCCGTCATGCGCGGCGACCACCTTATGCCCGTCCTTCTCGAAGTTGTACTTGATCAGGCGAACGATATCCTTCTCATCCTCGACCACCAAGATCTTGTGTCCGCTCATGCGCCCATTGTACCGAAATGATCCGCCCTCGTCCTCGTCGCAGCATGACGATTTCATGACGCTTTCGTGACTAATCGGACTAAAACTCGGCGGAGTCGCCGAGCAGGGCTTCGAGGCGTTCGGGGTTGAAGAAGTCCTCGGGGGTGGGGAAGCCGTCGGGCGGGGTCTTCGGCGTCATCGGCTTCCAGCCGGTCCGGTGCAGCATTTCGAAATAGGCCGCGAAGAAGGCCACTTCGGGAGAATCGTAGTAGAAGTTCGCGTTCTCGTAGCTGTTGACCTCGGCGTTCTTCGTGTAGTTGTAGGAGCCGATTTCCATCAGCTTGTTGTCCACGATCATGAACTTGTTGTGGTTCTTTTCCCAGAACACGTTCCCGAACGGATTCGGGCCGGCGATCATCTTCACGTCGAAGCCGTAATAGGCGAACCAATTGTCGAGCTTCATCAGCTTCGACTGCATCTTGTCGAACACCAAGCGCACCGCGATTCCGCGGTTTTTGGCGATCAGCAATTCCTCGGCGATTCGGGCGGAGTAGAAACTAAACATCGCGATATCGATGGTCTTGTCCGCGGCGCGGATGGCCCGTAAAATCGTCTCCTCGATCAATCCCTCGGGCGAAAACGCCTGGCGCGGGAAGCGCTCACCGTTATGCTCGATCGCCATGTCCTCGTCGATCGGCCCGTGCGCGGGGCGCTCTTTCGACCAGGGATGCTCTTCGGCCTCGTCGACCTCGACCGCATAATCCCAGAGCCACTCGTACATGCTCTTGTAGAAGTCGACGCGCGGCTTCTCGTCGTCGAACATCATCGATTCGAAGTGGCTTTGTTCGGCGGATTTGGCCCAATTGTAGGAGCCGAAATTAATCATCTTGCCGTCGAAAATCGCGATCTTCTGGTGCATGATCCCCTGAGCGCGCACGCCCCGCAGCACCTTGATCTCGTATCCCTCCGCGATCAGCGCCTCGACGTTGGCCGAACGGCGGGCGTCTTCCCCGTCGGACCGCGTCCCCTTCGGGAATACATGCTGGTAGTCGATCACCACGCGAACCTTGACGCCGCGCGCCTTTGCGCGGCGCACCGCCTCCATAAGCGGCTCCAGATTGAACTCGTAGAGGGCGAGGTCGATGCTCTCCTTCGAAGAGTCGATCGCCTTGATCAGGATTTCTGAGACGGGATTTTGGGGGCGGACCAGCGCCGACGGGAACTTCTCGCCGTTGAACTCGATCGTGCGCGCGGCCGGCAGCGCGTCCCAAACCGGGGGCGCGGGGATGGGCGTCGGAGGACCGCGCAGGCTTTCGACGAGTTCGTCGTCATCGCCCAGTTGGGGTTCGGCGGTCGGCGGAACGACCCGCGCGGCGCGGCCCATCGCGAACATGTCGCCGTAATAGGCCTCATAGGCCTTCGCGTCGGTTTTATGGTCGAGCAGGAAAATATTCTCGTAATTGGTGTAGGCGGCGCTCTTGGTGTAGTTGAAGGAGCCCGTATAGACGAGCTTACCGTCGAGCACCATGAACTTGTTGTGGTTCTTCTCGGCGTATTTCGGACCGTCGGGATTGGGGCCCGCGAGCGTCTTGACCGGAATTCCGTGGAACGCGAGATACTCGGCGTAGGGCTTCTGATAGCTGCGCCCGGTCTGGGATTCGTCCAAGAGCACGCGAACCTTCACCCCGCGCTCGTGTGCGGCGACCAGCGCCTTTGTGATCTTCGGCGAGGTATAAGTAAACATCGAGAGATCGATCGACTTCTTCGCCGCGTCGATGCCCCGGATCACGAAGTCTTCGGCCTCGGGGTTCGGCGTGAACATCCAGGCGGGCAAATCGACGCCGTTAAAGCGGATGTCGGGCGCCGGCGGAGCCGGCGGCGGCGGCGCTTCGCCGGTCCACGGATGCGTGAGCGCCTCATCGAAGGGAACGGATACGGATTCCAGATGCGCCTGAACCGCGGCGAGCGCGCCGACGCGCCTCTCGTCATCGACGAAATTGATGTTCTCAAAGTGGTTGTGCTCGGCATAGCGCGTGAGGTTGTAGGAACCGAAGAACCCGAACTTTCCATCGAACACGCCGACCTTGTTGTGCATGATGCCGTAGCGCCAAAGTCCTCGCACGACCTTCACCTCGAAACCGCGCTCCATCGTCAAAGACTGGAGTTCCAACGACCGCTGCGGCCAATAATCGGAATCCTCCCGTTTAAACGGGAAGGCGTTCGAGAAATCGACGAGCACCTTCACCGCAACGCCGCGGTCCCGCGCGCGCCGCAGCGCGTTGAGGACGTCGCGGTTTTTAAACTCATAGACGGCGAGCGTAACCGAGGTCTCGGCCGCGTCGATCGCCTCGATCAGATGATCCTGCAGCGGCCGGTCCGGGCGAAACCCGACCGAGGGGAAGGTTTTCCCGTTGAACTTGACCCGGCGCGCGGAGTAGCGGGGGGTCGGGCGCGACTTCTCACGGCCCTTGGAGACGGCGCCGCGTCCTCGGGCGCCGGCGGCGGCTTCGGTGAAGAAATCGGAGGGGCGCAGGGGCGCCGAATCGGCGGCTTCGACCGCGTCGATCGCCTCTTCAAGCTCCCGCTGATCGCCGAAACCGGCCTTCAGGTTGAAGAATCGTTCGCTCGCCTGCCGCGCATCGGCGGCGTTGGAATCGGCGGAGGGCGCGGCGATTTTCGCGCCGAGCGCCGCGAGTCCCGGGAGTTTTTGGGCGGCCTTCGCCGCGCCTCCGAGCGCGTCGGAAACCAACTTCAGCGTCGTCCGCTTCGGGGCGGAAGGGGCTTCGGGGGAGGCCGGATTGGCCGCGCGCGGAGCGACCGGTCGAAGGACGGGCGCGGACGTCGCGGCCGATTCGGCGGGCGAGGGGGTCAACGGAGTGAGAGACGGCAGCGACGGCAGTGCGGAATCGAAGCTCGGCGCGGCGAGGGCCGCTCCGGGAACAACGATGCCGGGAGCGGAGACATTCAAAACGGGAACGGTCTGGACGCCCACTTGCCCGGCGGGAACGTTCGCCGAACGGACGACAGGGCCCGCCCAAGCGGGCGGCGCGGCAATCAGCACCGAGAGAAGAAGAGCGACCTGGCGCATCCCCATCATGGTATCGGGGCAAGCGGTTTTTCACCTAGGGCAGAGGACCCACAGGGGCGTTGGTATAGGGCCCAATTCAGTCTGGGTCCGGAGACTGAAATAAATATCAGTATTTACAACATTTTTTCTATACTGCCTCCGATGGAAACGGTTCCGGAGAAAATAGAGAAGGTCAACGACGACGCCCTTCGAATCGTCTGGTCCGACGGAAAACGGGGAATTTTCCCCTTCCGGCTGCTTCGGCAAATATGTCCCTGCGCGCTCTGCAAGGACGAATGGTCGGGAAAGCAGATCCTCGATCCCGAGACGGTCCCCGCGGGACTAAAGGCCGACAAGGCAGAACTCGTCGGAAACTACGCGATGGCCTTCCATTTTTCCGACGGGCACAACACCGGGGTCTACACCTTCGAACTGCTCCGCAAGGCCTGTCCCTAACGGGACGGAAGTCCCGTTGTGCCGGTCTTCGTGGGGGCTGCTGGAGGACCGGCCCGAAACGCCTCCTTCCTCTTAATACTCTCCCGGTTGACAGCCGGAACCGGCCCGGCTACTCTATGCCCGTGACGGCAAAACGCTGGAAAACCGCCTTCGAGCCCTATCGCGCGAAGACGATCGAACCTCTCGGAAGCAGCACCGCAGCGGAACGCGAGGCTTTGCTCAGGGCCTGCGACTACAACCTATTCCGCATCCCGGCCGAAAAAATCGTCATCGATCTGCTGACCGATTCGGGAACCTCGGCGCTCTCCGCGGAGCAAACCGCCGGACTCGCCCGCGGGGACGAGTCCTACGCCGGATCGAGAAGCTGGACTCGCCTTGAATCCGCGGTGCGCGACCTGACCGACATGCGGGAGATTATCCCGGTTCACCAAGGACGCGGCGCCGAACACCTGCTGTTCTCGGAGTTCGGCGGAGAGGGGAAACGCATCGTTTCCAACGGCCTTTTCGACACCACTCGGGCGAACATCCTCGCCTCGGGGGCGGAACCCTTCGACGTTCCCGTCCTCGAATCGCTCGCCTTCGAACGCAGCGATCCGTTTAAGGGAAATATCGACACGCTTTCTCTGGAAGCCGAACTGCGTCAGCACCCGGAGCGCATCCCCTTGGTCGTGATGACCGTCACGAACAATTCCGTCGGCGGACAACCCGTGTCGATCCGCAACCTGCGGGACACGTCGGAAATCTGTCGGCACTACAAAGTTCCGTTCTTTCTCGACGCCTGCCGCTTCGCGGAAAACGCCGCCCTCATCCGACTGCGGGAACCGGGCGCGCACGGCCGAACCGCCGAAGACATCGCCCGGGAAACATTCCAGTTGGCGGACGGGTGCTGGATCAGCGCGAAGAAGGACGGCCTTTCCTCCATCGGAGGAGTGATCGCGCTGCGCGATGAAGACCTCGCGAGCCGCTTGCGGGAACGCCTCGTCACCGTCGAAGGCTACCCCAGCTACGGGGGCCTGGCCGGGCGGGATCTGGAGTCGATCGCGATCGGATTCACGGAAGTCCTGGACCCACGCTATCTTGAACACCGGATCGGACAACTCGAACGCTTCGCCGAAGCGCTGCGCGCCGCTGGCGCCCCGATCGTCGAACGCCCGGGCGGGCACGCCGTCTTCGTCGACGCGGCGCGCGTGTTTCCCGATCTTCCCGTCGACCTGCACCCGGCGGCGACGCTCGCCTGCGAGGCGTTCCGTTCGGGCGGCGTGCGGGGCGTCGCGATCAGCGCGCCGCTTCCCCGCCGACGCCCCGGGTCCGCCGAATCGGCTAGGATGGAATGGGTGCGCTTCGCCGTGCCGCGACGGGCCTACTCCCAAAGCCATCTCGACTATGTCGCCGAGGTCGTCGGCGACATCCTGTCCCGCTCGGCCGGCATTCCCGGCCTCCGGCGCCTCGACGGCTTCGAGCATGTCAATCATTTCGGCGCGCGTTTGGAGCCTGCGCGATGAAATCCCGACTGATCGTCGTCACCGCCGATCCCGCCCTCTCGGAGGTCCTGACGAAAACCGCGGAGCGGCGAAAGATCCTCTGTTCCATCGTCAAGACGCCCGTCGAGGCCCGGAAACTTTGGACCGACGAGGAAACCCGGCTGCTCGGCGTCGTCGGAGACGCGGTATCGTTGAACCCGCAGCAGAAGTTTGAACTCCTGCAATATCACTGCAAACCCGGAGCCCCGAAACTCATCACGCTCGATCCGCCCGGGATCCCGGATCCGAGAAGCCCGATGGAAACCGTCACCCGCCTGCGCTGGCCGCTGAGCGCCGAATTTTTGGCCGCCCTGCAGACCCTGCAGAACGAACCGCTGATTTTCCTGGCGGACCAAACCCTGTTTTTAACGGGAATGCTCCAAGCCCGTTTGCAATCGATCGGCATCGCCCCGATGATCGTGGAGTCCACCGTCGGTTTGCCGGAGATGCTCGCGCAAGCGCAGAGCAGCGAGGCGGCGGGCCGCGCCTCGGACGACGCCGGATCGCTGTGGTCGAAACTGACCCGCAAGAAAGAGGAACCGGAGGCCGCCCACGCGCCGCAGGGCGTTTACGGAAAGAGCGCCATCGTCCTCTGGAAGGGGGATGCGTTCGACGCCCAGCCGGTGCAGCAGCGCCTCGCGGCCCAGATTCCCAACTGCCGGGTGTTTTTGATCTCCAGCGCGAGCGCCGCGCACAATGCCGAGCGCGCTCTGCGCCTATCGCGGCCGGCGTTTTTGTCCCGAGACCTCGCCGAGCACGCCATCCCGCTTTTGACCGGCCGCGAGGTGCTGTCGGGGTCCGTCGGCGGACGCGTCCTGCTCGTCGATAATTTCAAGCCCATGCTGATTCAGCAGACGGCCGCGCTGATCAGCGAAGGCTACGAAGTCTCCGCCTGCATAGACGTCGAGGAAAGCCTGCAGGTCGTGCAAAGCGACAAGATGCACATCGCCGTCGTCGGAGCCGCCATCGCCCACGCCCAGCATACGGGCGGAGAACTGGCCCAGAAGATGCGCGAGATGGACCCGGATATCCGCATCATTTTGATGATCGACGCCTTGGGAATGACGCTCAACGCCGCGATGCAGGGCGTGAGCCAGGTCATCGAAGTCGGACTCGACGACTGCTTGATCAAGCCCGTCGAGCCGTCCCGGCTGCGGTTCTCGATCAGCCGCGCGCTCGAACGCCGCCGCCTGCTTATCGAAAACCGGCAGCAGCGGGAAGAACTCGCGGAAATGAACGAGGAAAACGAACAGCTGATCGCGTTTCAGCAGAAGTTCTTCTCGATGGTCGCCCACGACGTTAAAAACCCGCTGACGGCGATCCGCGGCTACGCCGAGCTTTTATCGTGGAAGATCAAGCAGCCGGATCTGCTCAAGTGCGTGACGCATATCCAATCCTCCTCAAAAACGCTGGAAGGGCTGATCTCCGATCTCGTCGACCTCGCCGCGATCGAGAACGGCAAACTTCGCGTCAACCTCGAGGACTGCGACCTGCTGCAGGTCGCCAACGACGTGTTCTCGCGCGTGAAGGTCGCGGCGGACAAGCGCGAAATCAAGCTGCACATGGAACTCCCCCCGCAGTTGCCGATCATCCAGGGCGATCCGCTTCGCCTAGGGCAGGTGATCCAAAATCTCTCGACGAACGCGATCCAGTACACCTCGGAAAAGGGCTCCGTGTTCATCAAGGTGGATGCCGGCCCCAAGATCATCAAAATCAGCGTACGCGACACCGGCATCGGCATCTCGAAGGAAGATCTGCCCCGCGTATTCGAACGGTTTTTCCAAGCGGAGAACGCGCAGAAGATGCGCCGCGCCGGCTTCGGTCTCGGCCTCAAGATTTCCCAAGAGATCGTGAAGGCCCACGGCGGCGGCATGGGCGTCGACTCGGAACTCGGGAAGGGTTCGGTGTTTTACTTTACCGTCCCGACGCCGAAAACGCCGCCCGCAAGTTCGCAGCGGGCCGCTCAAGGCGCTCCCCAAGGCCAAGCCTTCACTCCCCCGACGGCTCCGTCCCGCCCCCGCGCGCAAGCCAACGGGCCGATGACGCCGACGACGACTCCCAGTCCGCATACGCCGGTGCCCAGGCCCCCCCAGGCCGGGCGTCCCGATAGCCCCCATGAAGCCCGGCACGGCGGGGCTCCGCCCCTCCAGGCCGGGCGTCCCGATAGCCCCCATGAAGCCCGGCACGGCGGGGCTCCGCCCCTCCAGTGATCGAATTCCATACGCTGCGCGAGAGGCTTCGCGGGGAGCTCTATACCGGCGAGGCGGAACTGCTGACCTACGCCTACGACGCCGCGCTTGACCGCTCGCGCCCGGACGCCGTCGTCGTCGCCCGTTCGGCGGAGGATGTCCGCCGCACGGTCGCCTGGTGCGCCGAACGCAAGGTCCCCTTCGTCGCCCGAGGCGCGGGGACCAACCTCTCGGGCGGCTGCGTTCCCCTCCGCGGGGGCGTCGTCGTTTCGCTGGCCAAGCTCGATAAGATCGTCTCCATCGACACCGAAAAGAGGGAGGCCGTCGTCGAACCCGGCGTCGTCAACCTTCATCTGCAGAACGCGCTGGCTCCCTTGGGTTTTTTCTACGCGCCCGACCCGGCGTCGTTTAAGGTCTGCACCCTCGGCGGCAACATCGGTGAGAACGCCGGCGGACCGCGATGCCTCAAATACGGGACCACGACCCATCACATCCTGGGTCTCGACGTCGTGCTGCCCGACGGATCTTTGGAGCGGTTCTCCTTGGAAGATCGGGGACCTCAACTCGCCAGCCTGATCACCGGCGCCGAGGGGACGCTCGGCATCGTCACACGGGCGCGCGTTAAGATTCTTCCGCTCCCGGAATCGATCACGACGATCCTCGCCTCGTTTGATTCGATCGACGCGGCGATGGGCTGCGTCTCCGACATGATCGCCGCCGGCGTCGTTCCCCGCGTCCTCGAAGCGATGGACCGCATGACGATCGATTCCATCGAGGCTTATCTTCCGTGCGGACTTCCCTCGGCGGAGGCGGTGCTGCTCATTGAAGTGGAAGGCTCAAAACGGCAAATCGAGCGCGAACTCGAAAAAGTCTCGAAGCTCTGCGAAGCCCGCGGCTCCGGTGACCTGCGGCTCGCGACCGATCCGGCCAAACGCGAAAAGCTGTGGGAAGGCCGCCGCAGCGCCTACGCCGCGCTCGCGCGTCTCGCCCCGAACGTTCTCGTCGAAGACGGGGTCGTTCCGCGCGATAAACTGCCCGAGGCGGCGCGGCGCATCAAGGAGATCGCCAAGCGCCACTCGATCGAACCGGCGCTGCTCTTTCACGCCGGGGACGGGAACCTGCACCCGAACGTGATCTTCGACGAACGCGACGCCGAATGGACCCGGCGCGTGAAGGCCGGCGGCTTTGAAATTCTCAAGATGTGCGTCGAACTCGGCGGCTCGATCTCGGGAGAACACGGCATCGGCATCGACAAGCGCCGCGCGATGGCGTGGCTGTTCTCGGAAGAGACGCTCGCGTTGTTTAGGCGCATCAAGCGCGCCTTCGATCCCCGGGACCTCGCCAACCCGGACAAGCTCTTCCCTCTTGAAGGCGAACCTCCCCCGGAAGGACTGATCCGTCCCGCTCCGCCCGCCCCCTCCGACGCGCAAAACGCCTTCGTCGAGCGCGTGCGCGAGAAGGCCGCGCGCGGGGAGGCGCTCACGGTGATCGGCTCCGGTACGAAATGTCCCAAGAACCTGCGTGGACGAGGCGAAGTGCTGTCCACAAAAGTGCTCGACCGAATCGTCGCGCTCGATCGCGGCAATTTCATCGTGACCGTCGAATCGGGCGTCGCCGTTCGCGCGCTCAAGGCCGAACTCGAAGCGGAAGGCTTCTTCGTGCCGATTCCCCTGACCCTCGGAACCGTCGGAGGCCTGCTCGCGACCTGTCCGTGGCTGCCGCTTCGCGAAGCGGTGCTGGCGATGAAGCTGCTCTTGCCGACCGGGGAAGTCGTCGAGGTCGGTTCGAAGGTCGTGAAGAGCGTCGCCGGCTACGACGTTGCGAAACTGCTGCTCGGCTCCTGGGGAACGCTCGCGATCATTCTCGAAGTCACGCTGAAGCTGTTGGCGGCGCGGCCCGACATCCCCAACGAATTTCCGATTCCCCCGAAGCCGACTCCCGGTCCCGTGTTCGCCCGCCTGCAAAACGCCTTCGATCCGCATCGCCTGCTCAACGGCTGGATTCTCGAGGACTCGGATGCTTGATCGGTTATTGACCGATCTCGGCGAGCGCAGCGGCTACGACGCGGCGAGCCAGTGCTCCCGATGCGGCTATTGCGAACAGGCCTGTCCCACCTACGTCGCGACCGGCCGAGAGACGCACTCGCCCCGAGGGCGCAACCAACTGGTGCGGCTGCTGATCGAAGGAAAGATCGAGGACCCGGGTTCTGCGTTTGAGGCGTTGTCCTCATGCCTGCTTTGCGGCGCCTGCACGACGGTGTGCCCGGCGCATGTGCCGACCGCCGATTTAGTTCTCGAAGGCCGAAGATTCTTGCGCCTCGATTCCCCGCACTGGATCCCCCGGCTCGCCTCGAAACTTCTCGTTGAAAACCCTCCTCTATTCCGATCCTTCGTGCGCTGGGGGAACCGAATGATCCGCTGGGGCGTCGCCGGCCTTGTCGCGAAAACGGGAATTTTGAACTTCCTCGGACTGGGCGCGCTGGAGCAGGCCGCCGCTCAACTCGACACCGCGCCGGATTCTTTGCTCCGGGACCGGCTCGCCGCCTCCCCCCCTCCGCGCGGCGACGCCTGGGGCTATTTCACCGCCTGCGGCACCGACCTCCTCTTCCCCGAAGTCGGGGAGGCGTCGCTTCGCGTGCTCCATTTTACGCGCGGAGCCGGGAAAATCCTGGAAAACCCCTGTTGCGGGCTGTTATCCTTCAACTACGGATCGCTCGACGACGCCCGCGCCCTCGCCCGCCGGAACATCGAACGCTTCGAGGCCGAAACCCTCCCGGAGGATTCGCCCGTCGTCGTCGACTGTTCGTCGTGCGCCGCCTTTTTGAAATCCTATCCGCAGCTCTTTTTAGGGGAGCCCGAATGGCGCATCCGCGCCGAGCGCTACGCGTCCCGCGTGCTGGATTTCGCCCAGACGCTCGACCCCGAGGCGCTGCCCGGGGGCGCCGGGGCGGGGAACGGCGTCGTCGTGATCCACGACGCCTGCCGGGCGAGGCACGGCCAGGGAGTCGTGTCCGAGCCCCGCGCGGCGGTGCGGGCGCTCGCCGGGGACCGATGCCGGGAGCTGGAAAAAGCCGGAGACTGCTGCGGGGGAGCCGGCGCCTTCGCCTTCGCCCATCCGGAGCTTTCCGACGAGCTTTTGCGTTCGAAGATCGCCTCGATCGCCGACGCCCAGGCCCGAACCGTCTTGGCCTCGTCGACCTCCTGCCTGCTTCAGCTTGTGCGGGGACTGAAGGTTTATTATCCTGATTGCAGGGTCGTCCACCTGTCCCAATGGGTCGACGAGTCCCTGCCGAAACGGACATAGAAGCCCATGGGACGACGACAGGAACTTGAACGAAGGCAGATGCTGCTGGCCCGCTTCGGCCGCCGCATCGCCCCCGAAACCCGCATCGACAACCTCCTCACGATCATCGCCGAGGAGGTCCGCCACATCCTCAACGCCGACCGCTGTTCGGTGTTCCTGCTCGATTCCGCCAGAAAGGAACTGTGGACGAAGGTCGCGCTCGGCGTCGGTGAAAAGGTGCTGCGCATCCCCATCGGCCAAGGCATCGCCGGCTTCGTCTGCAAGACCGGCTCCGCGGTCAACATCCGCGACGCCTACCGCGACACGCGCTTCACGCAGGACTTCGACAAGATCACCGGCTATCAGACCAAGACCGTGCTCGCCGTCCCGCTCAAGGACCGCGACGGCAAGCCGCTCGGCGTCTTCGAGGTCCTTAATAAAGGAAAGGGGGCGTTCAACGAAGAGGACGAGGGCTTTTTGCGCATCCTCGCGACGATCGCCGCCTCGGCGATCGAAAACGCCCGGCTCTACGAGAACCTGCGCAAGTCCCATCTCGAGACCATCTACCGCATGGCCATGGTCGCCGAATACCGCGATCAGCACGACACCGCCTCCCATCTGCACCGCATTTCCAAATACACCGGCCTCGTCGCCGCCGAGATCGGCCTGCCGCTGGACCTGATCGAGGACCTTCGCTACGCGAGCCCGCTGCACGACATCGGCAAGGTCGCGATCCCCGATTCCATTCTGCTCAAACCCGGCAAGCTCACGCCCGACGAATACGAGGAAATGAAGAAGCACCCGGTCTACGGCGCGCGCATGCTGGAAAACGCCGAGTCGCGGCTGCTCAAGCTCGCACGCAACATCGCCAGCGCCCATCACGAACACTGGGACGGCACCGGCTACCCGGACGGCCTCGAAGGCGAGGACATCCCGCTCGAGGCCCGCATCGTCTCGGTCGTCGACGTCTTCGACGCGCTGACCACGCGCCGGGTGTACAAAGGCGCCTGGAGCGTCGACGACACGTTCTCATACATGCTCGAACAAAGCGGCCGCCTGTTCGACCCGTCGATCATTGAGGCCTTCGTCCGCTGCCGCCCGCGGATCGAGGAACTGATGGCCGATGAAGGCCACATGACCGGCGCCGGCGAGTTCGGCGGCACCGCCTGATGCGCCCGCTCGAGATCGCCAACGCCGACTACGACAAACTCGCGAAGACCCTCCGCCGCGTCGATTTCTTCCAGCCGCTCAGCCTCGACCAACTCGCGAAAGCGATTCCCTATATTCTCCTTTTCGGCTACGACGACGGCGAGCGGGTATTCAAACAGGGCGAGGACGGCGACGCGTTCTTCATCGTGCTCGACGGCAAGGTCGAGGTGCGGGTCTCGAAGTTCCCGCTCGGCCTGTTCGCGAAAACCGTCGCGACGCTCGGCTCCGGAGGCTTTTTCGGCGAGATGGCCCTGTTCTCGAAAGAGAAGCGCAGCGCGACGGTGCGGGCCATCGGACCGACCCGCTTGTTCGTGCTGCTGAAGAAGGAATTCACTAAATTCCTCGCCGAAAACCCCGGCTTCAAGGAAAAGGTCGAGCAGACCGTCGGCCGCCGGGGCTTTCAAAACAAGTAGGCCCCCCAGGACGAAACCCCGCGCCGACGACGGAACCAAGAGCGGGAAGAGAACGACATTTCAGACGGATTTTACCTCGGGTTTAGACCCCGCAGCGGCAGGCGCGGCATACTAAGTGCAGCGGCACGGCCGGTGCGAGACCCCGGCCCCGCCCGAGGGGGCACGGCCATGACGACCACCCGGAACCGCCACATCGCCGTACTGATTGCCGCGCTCCTGGCGGTTGCGCGCTCCTCCCTCGCGGTTTCGAACAATCCGGTCCCACCGCCCGTGCGGGGCGGCGACGCTTCGCGCGTCGGGGAACTCCGGGAGTCCGGCATGGGCTGGGGCGAGATTAAAGCCGCCTTCGCTTTGGCAGACGGCGCGTCGGTATCGCTGAGCGACATCTTCGCGATGCGCGAGTCCGGCATGGGATGGGGTGAGATCGCCCAGGCCCGCGGCATCGCGCTCAACGAGATAATCGGAGCGCAGCGGTTGCCGCACGCCGAAACACTGCGCGACTCCGTCGGCGGCGGGATGGACGCGCCGGAGGCGCCGGAGCTCTCCGCGGCGCGCCGCGCCGACCGTATCGAGGCGATCCGCGCGATGTACGAACTGGACTACGGCTGGGGTGAGATCGACCACGCGCTCGCCATTCGGAAAAAGAACGGCCTCCCGCTCGAGGAGATCACGGCGCTGCGCGAGAACGGCGCGCCCTGGAGCGAGATTGCCCAGGAATCGAAAACCTCGCTCGTTGAACTGCGGCGGACCAAAAGGCCGTAACGTTGCCAACGAACCCTTGTCCGCAAACGAGGCCGACGAACGCCATCGCACCTGCCTGACCCCTCCTCACGACTCAGTGAGCGGCCGGACGGGCGGATTCGGACTGACCGGAGGCGAAGCGTCCGACCCGAACGCCGACGACGGCGGAGCGGTCGATCCCAATCCCCCCGGCCCGCAGTCCGGCGGCACCGTCGAAACCGACGGGCTTGACGGCGGATCCGACGATGAATAAGACTCTCGCGCTCGTCGCCGCGCTCGCGGTCCTTTCCTCTCCGGTTCAGGCGCCCGCGTGCACCACCGCGGCCACGCGCAATCTCGCCCATGTGGGACCGATCATCGTGAAGAGCTACGACTGGGACAACAGCGACGGATACGTCGTCGTCAATCAGGTGCATCTGCTCAAGACGGCGATCGGGGTTCCCGATCCCTTGACGTGGGTTTCCTCCTACCAGAGCGTGACGTTCAATCAATGGGGCATGAACATGCCGATGGGCGGCATGAACGAGAAGGGGTTGGTCGTAGAGATCATGAAGGTAGGCGACTTCAAGGCCGATCGGAGCGCGGCCGAGGACTACCCGCTCGCATCGAAACAAGGGAAGAAGCGCGCGATCAACCAGGTTCAGTGGGTGCAGTACATCCTCGACAAGGCGGACGGTCTTAATGCCGCGGTGAAGCTGGCGAAATCGGTGCACGCCTCTCCGGAATTCCGGATCGGCGGCAAGAACTACTACCAGAAGCTCTTCGACATCGATCCCGTTCACTACCTGGTCTGCAACGCACACGGGACCTGCCGGGTCTTCGAATACCGCGACCACAGGCTCCTCATCAGCCGCGATCATGCGTGGACGAAGGCGATGCCGAAAAAGAACTATCCGAGCGGGGAACTGCCGTTCGGTCCCGACAGCGTGTCCCCCCACCCTGCGACCGTCGACCTCCCCCGCGTGCCGGTTCTCGCGAACAACTTCGCGGCGAGCGACGCGGACTGTCTCGACAAGTATCTGGCGCTTCCTCAGGGGACTGCATGCGTCAAGGGCGAAAACACGAGCCCGGAACAGCAGGCCTGCCGAGCGGCCTGCGGCAAGATCACCGATCGGGTCAAGGACAGCGCCAAATCGACGCGGCGCTTCATCATGGCGACGGCCAAGGCCGAGGCCGCGCCCGACATGAAGCACGCGAAGACCGCCGCGGGCTACGGGTTCCACACGATGGCCAAGGAGGTCTGCAACGACAGCACGCGCTGGCAGATCGTCTACCTTCCCAAGCTCAAGCGCGCGTACTGGAAGGCGATCGACCCGGACAAGAACCCCGACAAGTGCAAGGGGCTGCACAAAGGACACGGCACCGTAAGCCTCAAGCACGAGAAAACGCTCGCCCACAGCTGCCGGGAGCTCAAGAACACGCGCGTCTGGGATCTCGACGGCAAGTTGACGGGGCACGCCTACAATCTAATCGACTATCCGTCGCTGCGCTATCCGACGCTCACGAAGATCAACAGCCAGGCCCTCGTGAACAACTTCGCGCACGCCAGCCGCTACCATGCGTCGACCGCCGAGTATCTGTCCAAAGGCAACGGCCTGAGCATGGCGGAAATGACGGCGTACCGCTGCAAGTTGTTCGACTGACGACAGGGAAGGCGTTTCCACGCCTTCGGCGGCGATTTTGTTCTTTAATTAAAATACGCCCCATGACCCTTCACCCCGATATCGTCGAGCTAATTTCCCTCCTCGAAAAGTGGATCGCCCTGCTTCGCCGCTACCACGGCGAAGGACATTGGGTCGCCTGGCTGGAGGAGGATGTCCGCCTCCTTCGAAACAGCGATTTCCGCGGGGTCGAGCATTTTCGCTCGGCGTTCGGCGGCATGGGGAGCATCACGGATTTCTCGCTGCTGCCCGAATCAGGCTCCTGGCTGAGACGATGGCACGCCCGCTTCGTCAACGTCCGCTACGGACGCTTGGTAAGCCGCGCCCAAGCCCTCGCCGACACGTTGTACCGTGAGGAATCCAAAGGCGGCTGAAGGGCGCAAGCGGCCGTCGCCCACCTCTCGCGCGTCGCTTTTTTTGCTAGAATCGAAGCCTACCGTCGGTTGTCCACGCGGGCGTGGTTCAATGGTAGAACGCTACCTTGCCAACGCGGCGTGGCGAGTTTGCTGGAGTATGCCCGAGTCGGTTCCTCGTCGAGAAATGCAACTTTTGGACTTCGCCGACTTTGCTGGAGTTGGCCTGATTCGGCTGCTCAGTGGATACAAATTGGATACACGCTCGTCGCGCGGTTATTCGGTTTAGGGGGATCGGCTGTCAGTCCGCAAGCTTTTCGAGCTGATGCTCCTTGACATCCAACATGTCGCCGCCTTCGGTTCGGATGAGCAGATCATCGTCATTCCGGCCGGTTCCCCCTGACGGGACCACTGTGGCGACGGCCCCACCTTCTAACGCAGAGGGTCTGTCGCCGCCGCTTCAACTGTCCAACCCAACGAGGCGGCGGTCGGCAGCATCCAATGGTTAGGCGTCTCCCACTCCCCGAAGTTAGTTCTTGTTGAATCCGAATTCGCGCGAAAGCATAACCTTCTTCCAGTGCTTCTCTCTATCTAAAATTATCTGATCCGGGGTGTTGAATGCAAATACTTCTAAAATGGAAAATTGGAAATTCTTGAGTGCGTATGGGAGCCCTTTTTTGCGAATCACTCTGATGAGATCGTCATTCCAACCGTGGCCGGTATTCACATAAGTGTCCAGACGAGACCAGATGCCCGCATTTCCATAAGCCGAGCCCACATAGACCCTTCCAGTCTTTGCGTCCACGATATGGTAGACGCCTTTTACTGCGCATAGAGATGCTTTCCAGTCCGGTCGCTGGCTGTCCACAATTGCCTTCAAGACATCAAAGCGATGATTGATATTCGCGTATCCGCAAAATGCTTCTCCCGAGTAGCGCGCTGGCAGAAGAGTGAGGACCTCAAAAGAATCAATAAACGTCTCCAGTTTGAACGCCCTTCCGCGTAAGCCCTGATATCTGTGGAACTTGCAAATAAGGCGCCCTTCATATTTCGAAAACTCCTTTACATCTGCCAAGTCGTACCCGTCGCGATACCGCTTCTTAACACGGAAAATGCCTCCAAAAAGCCAGCCTCCTTTAACAGTAGAAAATTCCATGAAGGATAAGATGAAGTCTCTCGTCCAATCATTTCGCTCGCCGCGCCACGTATTCCATCCGCGCCAGTTTTCGCGGCTCTTGACGTATTCAACAAGCGGATGATGGCCCTGGGTACTGGTGCATGCAAGATGCAGTTTGTACTGGCTCGGGTCATCAATGTGCAGTATATCCGTCAGTTTGATCGTCATGCGATATTCCTCTCCGAATATTTGGGGCGCCTAACGCTCCGCATCAGCCGATTAAAGCGCGACGTCGATATCCCGTGCAGCGCTTTGAATCTCCCGCCAGACAACTCAATCTCCTTACTCCGAGGTTTCTCGAACATATCCGGCTTCATGAAGGCTCTTAATCGTCATGAGGACCGGATCATTGGCATAGGTTTTGGATTCCGCGGCTTTCAGAACGCCGCGTACGATTTCATCCAATCCGACAACCTTCACGGGGCCAGCGCCTAGTCGAATTCTACGAAGATGTCGACGAATGGGTTCTTCGTCCTGGCTATAAAACTTCCCAACATAGAGAGCGAGTTGGATTCTTCTTTTGGGATATCCGTAACGCTTGCTTGCCTCACGGAAGATTCCCTGACGAATGACGGCGTCATTAAATACGCGGTACTGGCCAAAGTGGTTTTTCTTGCTGGTATCCGCGATGCGTTGGAAACCTTGTCGACTCACACCATGAGACCCTAGAAATGACTTGACGGAACCAAGGAGAAGCGAGTTGTGTCTGGCCGCAACGATATCCATTTCATATCCGTGCGTTTGATACTCGGCTCGGTCGGCCCTCCTCGTCCGCATCCGAACAGGAAACTTCACATTGTTCGTAACGACATAACCCTGGGCTTCGAGCATTACTTTGATGATATGTTCAAACGCCTCCATTGAGCATGCTTCCAATCGCTGGGGCCCCGCGATAGGCCCGATTTGTGGTTGTCTCCTGCGTAAATTTGGGGCTTTGGCCTTCGGCCTCAAGGCTATGGTACAAAAGACCTCCTTTCCTGCGCATAGCCTGACGGCGCCCTCGACTTGATTCCCGCCGGCAATGGAAGGTAGCCCTTCCTTCCCCCGCAGGACGCCAGGTCAAAACGAAAGCTCGCCGCCGAGTTCGCGGTCCAGGTCTACAGCGACGGCACGATCGACTGGGACAAGCTGGACCGCTACCTCTGGCGCGCGATTCACGAGGGGCCCGAGAAGGCGCTGAAAGCCTCGCGGCGCGATGCTCGGCGCAGGCCGCGACGCCTCTGAGCCCGATAGCCGGAACTCGGGAATCTCGAAAATTCGACTTCGCCGATGTCGAATAACGGCGAGTTTCTCGACGGAAGAAGGCCTTGCAATCTTCGCGAAGTCCCTATACCTTCCTTCCTGACTCGACGGTAGGGCGGTAAAAAGGAGGCCAAAAACGATGAGCGAGAAAACGAGAATCCGCAAAGGCGACCGGGTACGCGACGCGAAGTGGGGCGGCAAGTTCACCGGCACCGTAGTTCGCACCTCGACGCGCAGCCATCGGCGCTGGATATTTGTCCAGTGGGACAACATCGCGGTCGAGGACCAGTTGCTCGACTACGAGGTCGAGGCCCTGGGGACGCGGATCGAGGGCGAGATCCCGCCGGTGTTTCTGACGGTCACGAAGAACGAGGGGCTGGCATGAAGACCAAGCAAGCGCGCGAACAGAAACACCGCGAGCAGGCCGAGGCTCGGGCGTCGTTCATCGCCAAGGAGGTCCTCGGCATCGAGACGCTCGAAGAGCGCAGGAGCGACCGGCTCGACTTCCATGAAGTCAGCGTTAACGGGCTGCGCGAGGCGTTGGCCCTTGCCTACCAGATGGGACGCAGCGAGGCGCGAGGAGGGAAGCGATGAATCCAATACCCGTAAAGCCGACGAAAAGGAAGGACTGGGCGAACTACATTAGCCCCGAAGATCAGGAGCAGACCCGGGGGGAACTCTGCTACCGCATCAGCCACCGCTTGGATGCGGTGGTCGACCGCAAGGGCGAGGTCGCCCTGCTTTTGCATGAAGGCGACGAGTACCAGGCCAATGTGGTCTTGAGCGACAAGGCCCGGGCGAAGCTGGCCTATGTGCTGCTCAAGGCCAGGGGCAAGGAGGGCAAATGACCGAGAACACGAGACGCTACCTGAAGGTGGAGCAAGTCCTGGGCGAGTGGGCGGTGGTCGCCTACTCCAGCCCGACGCCCCATCCGACCGATGGGACGGTTTGGCTCCGGGGTTTCGACACCGAGGAGCAAGCGCAGGTCACTGCCCATAGGCTCCAGGATGCCATGGTGCAAACGGAGGCGGCATGAACGCGAGGCGTAGTTTCTACCAGGGCCTCATCATCGAGGCCACGGGGGTCAGCGAGAAGGACGCGGGATTCGTCGAGGACATCATGCGCAACGACGTCTTCCACTCGACGCTGGACTGGCAGACGCGGGCGAAGTTCGTGCGAGGCGCGCGGGAGGTGGTCAAGCTTCTCAAGGCCTACCGCGCCGATCCCGAGTTGGCGAGGTACTTCCCCGCGTGAGCGGGGAGGGAGGGACGATGAAGCTACGGTGCGCATGCGGGAGCCAGGAGTTCAAGGCCCCCAGGGTAACGCTGGTCCTCAGGGGCGTCCCCTGTGAGATCACGGAGGACGGCCCGCAGTACGACGACGCGGAGGCGGATAGCTCAGAGGGCTGGGACTACAACCAGGAGAGCCGGGTGGTCTGCGCCACCTGCGGGAAGGAATACGACATCGGCCAGGACGAGGACGCGAACATCTGTCTGGAGCCGGTGCGGGAGGAGTGCGATGAAGATGCCCAAAGACGACGTGCTCAACGCCATCCTGACCGACTTGGTCGCTGACCAGGTCATCAGGGCGTTGGAGCTGGGCTTCAGCCGCGAGGAAGCCGCGCGGGCCGTGGAGATCGGGGTGGACCACGGCACCTACGAGTTCAACGAGCGCCAGCGCCAGGACAAGGCGACGGCGAAGGCGCTCCGGCGTAAGGCTCGCCCCGAAGGGCGCTGATGGTCTGCGCGAAGTGCGGAGCCGACGTCGACACTGGCAGGCTCCTATTCAGGAAAGACCGGATCGCCGGGATCGCATGCCACGGCTGCGCCTGGTCGATCGAAACCAACAGGAGGAACGAGGGCATGGCGAAGAAAAACGGACAGAAGAAAGGCGCGAACAAGCCGGCGGCGGCCAAGAAAAAGGCTGCCAAGCCGCAGGGCGGCAAGAAGGCCGCCGCCAAGCCCCAGGGAGCCAAGAAGGAGGGCTCCCTGGCGGCCATCATCGACCCGATGCTCACGACCGGCGGCCATACCGTCGCCGAGATCGCGGCCGAGCTGGCGAAGAAGGCGGGCGACGCGGCCAAGGGCAGGGACCTCGCGGCCAACGTCCGCGCGCGCATGGTCGGTTACACGCGCAAGGGCTGGAAGGTCGAGAAGGACGACAAGAAGCGCGTGAAAGTCGTCCAGGGGGCCTGAGCCATGCGCTTCGGGCCGGAGGACAAGTTCTGGGTCGTGACCGACCCGACGCCCGAGAGCGAGCTGTCCGACTGCTGCTTCGATTGCTCGCTCGGCAGCCTTGAGCGCCAGTTCAAAGGAGGATTGAGCATGGCGCAGAACCCGACGCTGTTCACCGAGCGGCGCGAGGCCGAGGTTGAGGCTTACGGCCGACTGGTCGCAATGCGCGCGGCGCGGGCGATCATGCGATCGGGGCCGGGCTCCAAGGCCAGGGAGGTCACGCGAATCGAGCTGCTTGACGGCAAGGGCAAGTTGCTCTTCGAGGCCGACCTGGACCTGGGCGGGGGCCAGAAGCCGTGACCGCACTACTCGACGAGTTCGTGCGGCATCTCCGGGTAGAGCGGGGCCTGTCGCCCTGCACTTGGAAGAGCTACGGCTACCAGATACGGGGCTACCTGCGCTTCTTGGAGGCGAGGCGCAGGTCCCCGGAAGGGGCGACGCGCGAGGACATCCTGGCCTACCTGGAGCGCAGAAAGGAGGACGGCCTCAAGTCGGCGTCGCTGTTCATCGCGGCTATGGCGCTCAGGCAGTTTCACCGCTACCTGGCCGCGTCAGGCCGCGCCCTGGCCGACCCAACCGCCGGGATGCGTCTGCCCCGGTTCAAGCAGCGAATCCCGGAACCGTTGGGCGCGGATGCCATGGACCGCCTGCTTCGCCCTCCCCCGAGCGGGAAGTTCGGGGCCCTGCGCGACCACGCGATGATCGAGCTCATGTACGCGGTGGGGCTACGGGTCTCGGAGTTGGTCGGCCTGCGTCTCGGGCAGGTCGACCTCCGGGAGGGCTGGGTGCGCGTGATCGGGAAGGGCTCCAAGGAACGTCTCGTCCCGTTCGGGCCGAGGGCTACGGCCGCCCTGAGGCGCTATATCGAGGCTCGCGACGTGCGCTTCCCGGCAGCCGGCGACATCTTGTTCCTCAACGGCCGCGGCGGACCGCTCACGCGAGGAGGCTTCGCTTCGCGGCTGGCGGCCGCGGCGCGGCGGGCGGGGATTTCGGGTCGCGTGACGCCGCACCAACTCCGTCATAGCTGCGCGACGTCGCTCTTGGAGGGCGGTGCCGACCTGCGGGTCCTATCCGAGTTGCTCGGCCATGCGTCCGTCCTCACGACGGCTCGCTACGCTCACGTCAGCGCGGAGCATCTGAAGGCGGCTTGTCGGCGGGCGCATCCGAGGTTTTAGGATTTACGTGTTGCACCAAACTAGGATCTAGGCAAGCACTACGAGACCTTGTATAATAAGGCCCCTGTGATGACCACTAATTCCTCAAGCGATGTATTTGTAGCCGCTAAACCTGTGGTCTCTCCTAAGCCGGGTGTGGATGGGAAAGGCTCTGCTATTCAACCCCCCACACCGATGACGATCGGGGACCTGTTCTGCGGAGCAGGCGGGTTTTCTGAGGGCTTCCGTCAGGCCGGTTACAAAGTCCTCTGGGGTATCGACAACTGGCAACCCGCCGTCGATACCCACAAGAAGAACCATCCCGAAGTCGATGTCCGCTGTGAGGATATCCTGAATTTGGACCCCTACAGCCTTCCCAAGGTAGACGTCCTCGTAGGCTCCCCGCCCTGCACATTCTTCTCTCTCAGCAATCGGGGCGGCAATAGTGACCCAACCAAGGGTCTGGCCTTGGTCAAGCGCTTCCTGACATTCGTCTATGTTCTCCAGCCTCGGTACTGGATCATGGAGAACGTTCCCCAATTGCTACGCCACCTGCCAGAACGCATCGCCCTCAGGAAGCTCGGCATCGGTCGGGATGGGCACCTGGAGATTCCGGTCCGACTTGAAGTCAACACCGCTGACTTTGGAGTTCCCCAACGACGTCGTCGAGTCTTCTGCGGCTCCTTCCCTACTCCACAAACTACTCACGCGAAGCATCCAGCGGGGGAGAAGAAGCCATGGAAGACCCTTGGCGAAGTCCTTAAGGCGCTACCGGCTCCAGGAATCCAGACTCGCTCTCCCGTGATCGACCCGAACTACGGTTTCAGCATCCCGGCCAAAGATCTCACCGAGCAAGCCAACCCAGTGTCGATCTCGAAGGAAGACTATGAGATCATCAAGGCGAAGAAGCAACGGCACTCCTTCTACGGCTTCATGGCCATCCCGGAGCGCAACGAGTTGCCCGCTCGCACGATCTGCGCCTACCAGTCCGGAAGAGGCCGCGAGGCATTCCTCGTCTGGGGAGGAGGCTGGTATCGTCATCTGACCGTTCGGGAATGCGCTGCGCTCCAGAGCTATCCTATTAGCTACCAGTTCTGGGGAGACAGGCAGCAAGACAGATACACCCTTGTAGGCAATGCGGTGCCTCCTGTCATGTCTAGGGCGCTGGCTCTCGCTCTTCTTAATGACATAGGGCAACGTCTTCCGGAGAACCTTTGTCTTGCCACAGATGTTCCTCACTCGCCGCCGCCGATCACCAAGGTACGCAAGAGGGTCAACAGTACGATGCGTCTCCCTCTGTCTAGACGCTTCCGTGACCATGTGCCGGGCTGTCGCCAGAACAGCCTGAGGGTGGATTTGGATAACGAGGGCAACGCCCGTCCCAGACATCCTCTTGCGAACTCGATTCCCACCTTCAAGCCCAGGAAACACCTCAAACGTTGGCAGGCCCGCTTGCACCTGGGCATCGGGAAGGGCTTCCGCAAGCAGGCCGTCTCTTTACAGCGAGCCTACTGTGAGCTGACCTCGAAGGCGGACACCGACTTGCTGGCACGTGTGAGACATCTGATCAAGTTCCTGGAGGTTGATCTCCAGCCTAAGATTCCAGACGCTTCGACATCTCAAGCCCTCTGGGCTCGCCACCGGAATGGAGTCCACGAGACCCCACCGTGGCTACTGGAACAGATCGGAAGTGCCCTGGACCGGATATTCCCACAAGAGAAGTTTGCCAAGCAACGGCTCCCGCGCTCCGGGAATATCCGTGTCGTCCCACGAGCGGGACTGCCGGTCAGGCTAGCGGCCGGACTCCTGGCAACGGCCTACGTGGCGGAGGTAATGAACGACGGGAGATTCTGGCTCAGAGCTAACCCGACCCACTTCTATTTCGATACCAGTCTTAAGGCCCGACCAGCTCTACCCTCCGCGATGGAAGCACCGCGGACCCGTCTCTCCAGCCTCAAGCCTATCGACTCGGCGACCTGCTGAGCACCACATCGGACCCTGCACTCCCATCCGGTCATCACAGACCCCTGCAGGCATCCTGCCCATCGCTCGACGGCGATGCCTAAGCCGGTCCTATCTTGCCGGAGGCAAGCATGCGACTGCGGATGGCCCACCGAAAGAGCTCGCGCGCCTCGATGACGGGAGGGCCCTCAAGGCGGACGCCAAGCTCGAAGTTGTGTTCGAGGCCATGGCGCGAGAAGTTCGCCGAGGTCAGGAGCATATCTCTAGAATCAATGATGAGCACCTTGGAATGGAAGAGGACATCAGTTGGGCCATCCTGGTTGGCTACCCCACTGTAGAGGTTCGGTCTCTTTACTCCAACGGGCCAAGCCGCCAGGATCTTATCGCTATCCCGACTATCCTTGTTCAAGATGATCGTGATGTCCTTGCCCGTCGCCGCGAGAGAGCCCAACGTTCGTATCAGGGCACCATCAGTGACCCTGTAACCTGCGATGAGGATCTCTTCAAGTGCCGACTGGATCATCTCCTTGACCACTTCTGATGTCCTTCGGACGACGTACTGCACCTCCTGCGGCAGTGTCGCAACCAGCTCGACCTTCGAGGCCTGTCCTCGGTCCTCACTATCCTGGATGGCGAGGGACTGGATCAACAAATGGAGGAGTGCGTACCCGTCTCCTCCGTCGCGAGCGCCGAGCTCTGACGCCAGTCTATCCGCCGTTGGATCAGATCTCAGCACTTCGATGAAGGCTGGATCGAAGGGCTCGACCGTCGATCGGGCGCGGAGTTTACGTGCCAACTCGACGACGTCGCGAGCTATCGGCATGTTCAGGTGAGCAAGTTAGAGAAGAAGCCCACTCCTCTATCCTGGGGCGTGCCGACGAGGGTCGCCCGATCGAGCAAAAGGTTGAAGAGTTCGCACGCTGTCTCGGGGACCAGCAGGCAGGAATGACACGCCGCCTGGTTCAACGGCTCCGAGAACGACTGCACAGCCTCGATGCAGAGCGGATCGGATGAGCACCACACAGCGGACCGCACGGATCGATGCACGGCCTCGGCGAACCTGGCGGGTCTCCCCTGACGGGACAGCCCGCCGAGCGTCCCCTCGGAGTCCGGGGTCGCAGTGTAGATCAAGATGCCAGCCATAGGACGTTCACCGGTGTCGATGTACAGCCGCTCCCTCAGCGCGGCGTGGGAGTAGCCACAGTCAAGCGAGAGCTGTCTCATCAGCACGTGAGCGAACGAATGCAGCAGGACATGTCGCGGCGTGACGGCACTTAGCGCGTAGCCGTCCGGCTGCAGGCTCCGTCCTCTCTCGATGAATGCCTGGTTGATCTGGTTCGTCCTCGTCCGGATCAACTCTGACTGCTCCCAGCGAGCCAGCGAGGACTCGTTGAACTGGATGAAGATGCCTTCTCCACGGACTTCGATCGCGGGGAGCCAGTTCAGACCCGCCGGCTTTACTTCGCAGAGCGTCGCAGAGTCAGGTCCAGCGGACTCTGACGGGGGCTTGATGCGCGTGAAGCCAACGAGTGCCCGGACCTCTCTCAGGCGTGTCACCCTGACAAGGCGCGAGAACCACGGCCTGAGGTCCGCAGGCACGACTTCATGCTTCGTGCGGAACTCTGAGTCCTCTGTGACGGCTTGGGGGCGCTCATTGGTCAACTGGAGGTACTCTTCCCACCTTACCGTTTCGTTCGGAGACTGGAGAATCGCTATACGGTCCTTGACGAGCTTCAAGATATTCTGGGCAGGCATCCCTAGCGTCGACTCCAGCTTCAGCAGCTCGATCAGCTTCAGCCGATCCGCATCGTTCGATTGGTCCCGGAAGTGCCTCCAGTAGGTCCCGAGACGCTGCTGGATATGCTCAGACCATGGCGGGATGTCCAAGGCCGATGCGTTGACAGCGAAGTAGAGGTTCGAACCTCCTCGCAGCACCGTGCAAGGGACCCTGGTGCACGTTTCGTTCGGCCCAGCGATCCAAGGCCTCCGTCCGTGGCAGCCCACGCCCCGTATGGCATCCCTGCCGAAGCAACCATCCATAGGCTTGTTTGCCCCACATTCAAGGCAGCTGAGGATGAGGTTGGCGAAGCCGGCCTTGTCCCGCCCCTCCAGCTTGATGTCCTTCTCCCGCTTGCAGTCCTTGGCGTGCTGTATCCACCAGTTCCAAGGGAACTCGTCGAGGTGGCCGTTCGTGCATGCAAGGATGAACCTAGACGGGACGACGTGGACTCGGTGCTCCTCACCTTCTGAACATGCGCTACAGTACCGAGCCGCACTATTAGTCCCGCGCTGCCAGTTGTGCTCCTGCCGTAGGATGTGGCACTTCGGGCACTGCAACCACCGGGGGAAGCGCACGGCTAGCAACACATCGGAGGGCTGCCTCCTCCTCATGTGATCATCGCTGGATACAGGCGGTAACCTGAAACCATCGACCCGCAGGCGTGCCTGTAGGCGCGGCTCGAAGATTGCATTCGGGTTCTCAAGCCCTTGGGTCCTCGCGCGAGCCTCCCACTCTTCCAGGCCGCACACTACGGCGGAGATCGGGGCTCCATCGCGTGCCCGGAAGTCAACGATCGCGCCAGGACCGCTTACGCAGATCACCTGGCTCCTTCGGACCGTCCCTAGATCAGTTGCTCTTGGTGCCACTGATGTCCTCCCGCAGCCGCTCAGTGATCACGAACGGGGTCCCCGGCTCGACCTCGCGCATCGAGTTCGGGGTAGGCCATTCCAGCCGGTCGTAGTCCTTTCCCAAGGCGGCAGCTGCCTCCGCAGAGATCAGGAGACTGGGAGCCTTATTGGAATCGTCCCAGTAGTGCCTCAAATCCTTGCGAGCCGCCCATCCGTCCAACAACTGCATGACCCTCTGGAGCACCGATGCGGACTCGTCCGGGTCCACGCGCCGGGCTCGTTCGATGATCACCCTTGCGATGACCTCGACCTCTTGTCGCCTCGCGGCGTTCATGACGGGAGAGTCGGTCATGGTCGGCTGCAGATGACGGACCAGCGCCACCAGGACGGCGTGGAGCGCCTTATCCCGGGCCCGCGGGGCGAACGGTGTCACGCTCGTGGACTCGACGTCCCGGTATAGGGTGGCGTGCCATGAACTGAAGGTCTCGAAGCGTGACCGATCTCGCGCCCGCGCATGGTTGAACACGGTGAGGATGATCCCAGGCACCAAGTTCCTGCCGACGCGGCTGGTCGCCTGGATGTACTCGGCGATCCCCTTCGGTTGGCCATTCACCACCATGAGTCCGAGGCGTGGGATGTCCACCCCGACACTGATCATGTTGCTAGCCAGGAGGATGTCGCACTGGCCGGGCTCCTGGAGTGTTTCCAGGATCGTCGGTATCTCGACGGAAGGCGTCCGACTCGTCAACTCCAATGGAGGGATGAGGCTTCGAGGCGCTTCGCCCCTCCTGGCCGAGTAGGACCTCAAGGAGACCCCGACGTCGTCCTGCATGAGGACCAGGGCTCCTCCCAGTTCGCGGAGCGTGTTGAAGTACGCCACAAGCGTCGAGTAGTAGTTCCTCAGCGCTTCCGGAAGGCGCGGATCGTTAGCCGCCTGGAGAGATGATGCGCAGACCGCCTGCAAGGAGAAGCGGGCAGATCGTCCTGCCGTGCTCAAACCGAGGTATAGACGGCCAGGTGCACCGTGATCCACGACGGCGAAGCATGAGTTCTCGACGTCGATGCATGGCGGGGGAAACTGATGGGCATCCCGATCGAAGAGATCCTTGATCTGCTCAGCTGCACGACGGATGGTCGCGGTCGATCCGATCACCTTCGGGCGATATCCGTCCCTGGAGCAGATGGCATCGATGGCGACCTCGTAGAGCCCGGCCAAAGTCCCGAGCGGCCCTGAGATAAGATGGAGCTCGTCCTGGATGATCATGTCCGGCGGACGACCACCGCCCTTCTTTCCGAACAGCGTAGAAGTCTCCGGTTTGCGTACGATCTGCGCGAACTTGTCCAGGGTACCGATGACCAGGGAAGGGCGGACCTTGTAGATGTACTCATCCACCGTGTAGATTGGGAGCAGTCCAGTGATCACACATTGCGCGTTCTGACAGGCAGGGCGCAATACGCGCTGGACTCGATCGTCTTCGAGCTTCAATGCTGTGGAGCAGGCCGGGCACTTGTTCAATTGCATCACAGCCCTGCGATCTTTCCTAGCATCGGCATCGGTATTGGGTGTGGCACCTCCGCCGACCCAGAGCCCAATCGAGAACGGGGTATTCCCGAGGGATTTGTCCTGCTTGCGCAGGTGTTCGCAAGCCAGGATCAAGGCAGCCGCACGCTGGAACTGTTGGATGGTCAGGAGCCGGAGGGTATACCGCATCAGGACGGAGACGCCAGCAGCCCTGTCGTCATCTTTCTCGGTCAGCCGCCTGATGATCAAGGTGAAAGCCGTGAGGGCTAGATAGGCTTCGGTCTTGCCACCACCTGTGGGAAACCAGAGGAGGTCCATCATCCTTCTGTCGGCATGTTTCCCGTCTGCTAGCGAGGCTACGCAGAGAAGCTGGAAGCCGAGCTGGAACGGTCGCCAACGGAACTGTGAGTCCCCCTGCCAATGCCGCTGAAGATGGATCGCATGGTTGGCAAGCTGGAAGGCTTTCCTGACCGTCGCATTGCCAGCAATGAGCGCGACGCCTTCCTCGATCCGCTTTGCCGCCCTATCGCAAGACGCCAGGTTCCTGCGTGCAGCTTCCCTGAGAGATGCCGGTAATCCGTCAACCCTGCCCATCTGTCCCTGGAGCCAGCTCCGGTATGTCGCAGGCAATCTGCCGAGCGCCTCAGCTAACGCTTCCGGAGCGGCGGCGGCCAACCATTCGGGACTCGTGGCATCACCTAATGACCCGAATACCGGATCGCCTGCGGACGAGATGCTGTTGACGATGTGCCTCGGCAGCCATGTGCTCTGGATCAACGATGCCGTGTCACCAGAAGCCGTCCACGACGCCGAGCATGTATGCCCGACAGCGAACTCCCGATGTTCCCTGTAGAGCAGAGCGTTGCTCTCATCTTCTTCATCTTGGACGGTTCTGAACCTTGGACGAGCGACGAGAGCGCACTCATGAGCAGCGATGATCGCAAGCTCGACCTGGAAGAAGAAGAGCCGCTCATTCTCGAACTTAGTCGCGTTTTGTTTGTTCTGGTTGACTAGAGCCACGGTCAACGTCGTATGGTCCGACGCCTTCGAAATCTGAGTCACCAGATGGAGGCCTGGCAACTGAGGCTCTGAGACAGGTCGGCTAGAATAACCGACCTGGATAGGGATGACCAGGCCGACATCATGAGCCGTTCGACGCCAGGTTGGCTTCCCTCGCTTACTGCCTTCCTTCCTCTCGCCAATGTACGTACCGCAACGGACTCGGACCTTGATCTCAGGCTTCGCCCCGTCCTCCCTGACTGCAAAGGAGAGCCCCATCGTCGAGGGCTTTCCCGCCAGTGCCATGCGGGCGGTCTCCTCCAGCGACGCTCCCTGTTCGTCGCACTCAGCCTTGTCCTCCAAGCCCTCATCATCCTCGGCCTCGTGCTCTGATGCTCGCGGGAACAGGATTCCCGACAGGTACCGCTCGGACGGGATGTCTTCGATGGATTCGTCGGGAGCCCCAGGGCCGACAAGGTCAGCGGCGATACGCCCGGTGAAGATGTCTCTCGGGTCTTGCTCAGTCGTCATTTCGCCTCCATGTCTTGAAGCGAACCGTCGAGAATCCTTTTATCACTGGCGCAAGGAAGAACCCACTTGTACTGTATGGCTCATGGATGCCTGAATCCCCGATCTCCTCGTCTGAGAGGGCGATGGTCCGCGCGCCGAACAACGTCAGATGATCGATGCCGAGAGGACCGATACGGCGGATGATCTTCGCCGCGCTCATCAGGTCCTTGTTCACAACCTGGTTGAGGATGCCGATGTCTAGCGCCTTTCGGTCGAAGACGGCCTCGACCCTGAACGTGAACGAGCGGTCGCCCTGTTGGAGGTAGGCGCTGGCCTTCGTCGAGGTGAATAGGTTCTTACTGAGCAAGGTCTGCAACTCGCGTGCACGCTCAGGCTCACTGTGCAGGCTCCGTCTGACGCAGGCGACCGCATCAAGGTCATCAGCGAAGCCGAAGGCCAACTGCATCTTCCCGCCTGTGGTCCGGTACTCACGCCCTGACGGCAGGGTATCCCCACGAGCAGCTAGTCCTTCGCCGACCCGCAACGCTCTCTTCGGACGAGTAGCGCCGACGTAGATCACCCGGGTCTCTTCAGCGGCTGCACCGGCATCATCAGGTCCCTTGAACTTGGGTAGCATCAGGAGTACGTTCGTGGCTTCCCGGCCCTTTGAAGCGTGGATGGTACTCACGATCGGACCTGACGTCCCAATCTCCGACAAGCAAGCATCCAGAGGTGGTCGCATACGGCTCAAGCCAGCCCGAACCTTCGCTATGAGGACGGGACCCTGCTTACGCCGCCCCAGTCGTTCCAGGAGCCCCCACGCCGACTCCTCGGAGAGGCCGGAGAACTTCCCCAAGATGTCGATGTGGCTAGCCCAAAGGTCCGCGAACTGGGAGCGCTCGATCGTCTCGTCAGTGAAGGGACCGAGAGTGATCCCGATCCATGGGTGGAGGACCGGAGGAGTCCCGGACATCCGCATCCTATGCTCGCGTCCAGCGCTCGACAGGAAGGAAGATGCGATCCAGACCTCGATCCGCCGCCGGAACAGGAGCAGTGTCTCGTCGTCCAACTGGATCTTCGCAAGATCGGTCTCGGTCTCATGCCCATCAGCTAATGCACGGATGGCTGCTCCGAGTTCAGCGTACCCTCCGTCCTTGTATTCCAGCGCCAGCTTCCGCGTCGCCCCCAAGAACAACTTCTCCAGGGAAGGGGACGCCGATCGGTAGAGCTTCTTCAACTGGAGCTCTTCGATCTTCAACTCCTTCGCCTCTGCCAGGAGTTGGAGGAACGACTTCTCGGGTGGAGCGTCCTCAGGCTTGTCATCGCCGGTGAAGCCGTAGATGGCCTGCGCAGGGTCTGCAAGGATCGTGCAGCCGCATTCTGGACGGATCACCTTCAACAATTCCATGCACAAGGCTGCACGGGCACCGGTAAGGTCCTGAGCCTCGTCGATGATCAGATGTTTCAGCCTCTGGACGTAACTGACAATCTCGGGCTCCCGCTCACGCAGTAGCTTCACGAGGCTTTCAATGTTCGCCTCGTAGTCAGCCATCAATGCCGCGTCTTCGACATCCTGGAACCCACGCAGGATGTGCCAGGTCTCCGAGTCTAGGGTGCTCAGGTTGACGGAGACGGCCCGAGATTTCTCCTTTGACAGACGCTTGATGCGGTCTTTGATCTCCCCTACGGCCGTACGGGTGAAGCTCAGGAGATGGATGAGGGAGGGCTCGACGTTCGAGTCCAAGAGGTAGGCGACCCGTGCGCAAGCAACGGCTGTCTTCCCGGTGCCGGGAGGCGCTTCAACGAGGACTCGGTCGGTGACTCGTGCCTCTATTATGATGGCTTGGTCAAAATCCCATGATTCCACAACGATATGATAGTAACAATCGCAGGACTGGTTGACGCGCAGGCTCGATAAGGCTATCCAATGGCTATTCCTACGGATTTTCCCGCTCGCCGCCCAGCGCCGCAGATTGGATCACAGCCAGCTCAGGTATGGGCAAATCAAAAGATTTTGGTCGGCCGTCGTATTGCAATCATCGACGGGGTGGTAGCCTTTCAGCAATCGTGTGGGCCAACCGTCTTAAATACTCTGGCTGCAGGTCAGTGTGTAGGGAATCCTTTTCTGCTCCGAATTTCCGATCTCATAGACAAGCCGGTCGAACCGCTTCCACGCCTCCCCCTCGATCCCGCCATGAATCACCTGGCACCCCGCCGACCACCCGTTGACCCAGTCCGTCGTCCCTGCCGCGTGGATGTTGATCCCGAACCAGTCCTCATCGATCGTTGGCCGAACAAGGTCGGGATCGTCGTCGAAATAGCGCTTCACGCGGACCGGCCTCGCTTGGCGCAGGGCGCGGTACTTACTCGCGTGGAGACCACGCTGGAACCAGTATTGCCCCTCCATGAGATGCGCCACACCCCTGGGGTTGGCCTTGCCCTTGCGCTGTAGGCCCGGATCGCAGCTCGCGTCGAAGGACTCGACGCAGGGCTCGCGGCGTTCGTCGAGCCAGATCGCGTAGATCGTGTCGTTGTAGAGGTTGAACTTATTCGGAACCGCCTCGCCGTGCCAGAAGCCGCGGATGCCGAGCAGGTTTAGGTAGAGCGGCTTGATCTCGAAGGTGTAGCCCAGCCCCTCGATGATCTCGCGGAAGTAGAGGTAGAGCCGGTCCGGGTCCGCCGGCGTCTTGGGCCCCTCCACGCGGGTGGCCAGAACGCGCTTGGTGTTGGGCCCGACGATCCCGTCCACGCCGAGCCGGCTGTCTTTCTGAAACGCACGCACCGCTCGCAGCGTATTCTCACCGAAGACCCCGTCGGGCTTGGGCAGGAGGAAGCGCAGGCTGTGCAGGTCCTCCTGCAAGTCCGCCACGAGCCGGCCGCGGACCGTGCCTGCCAGCCGCCGGAAGTTGGCGTGTCCGACGTCGTCGACCGCGCCGAGCTTGAGCGTAGGGCCCTTGAGGTAGCTTCTGGCCATCGCGCTACCGCTTGAAGAGCGAGCTCAGCATCCCGCCCCCGCTGGAGTTCCCGGTCTTCTTGTCCAAGGACCGGAAGCCGGTGTAGCCCACGAAGGCGGTGCCGAAGAGGTAGTAAAGCTCCTGCGGGAAGTTGATCGGCGGCTGGCTGATCGGCGCGCCGGTCTTAAAGAACTGCCAGGTCCCCAGGACGATGAAGTTCCAGAAGAGGACCAAGTACATAAGCCAGAGGAAGGTCGGCCGTGCGCGCCGGACCCAGGGATCTTCGGAGCGGCCCTCCTCGCGGATCAACTCGCGGGCGTTCTTGCGCTCCTCCACATCGAGCCGCTTCATTTCGGACTCGTGCTTCATCATGGCCTGTTCGAGTTCGGCCATCTGTTCGGGCGGGATGCGGTTGGCCTTAACATCGCCGGTGAACTCCGAGAGGGCGTCGGCGGCGTCCTTGAGCTTGTTGCCCTTGCCGGGGCCAACGATGCGGGCGATCGTGCTGATCGCCTTGGGCAGGACTCCGAGCATGGGAAGTAGTGGCAGCATGGTATTCCTCCGTTTGGGACCGTCTCTAAATAAACGCCCGATTTCATAAGCGGCGTTACATGGACTGCCGGCGCTTTGCGGCCTCTACCCTCTAAAGGGGGGCGCGGGGGCCCGGACGGGGACAGATTTCCGCGCCGCGCTCAGAGCTTGAGGCGGCCGTTCTTCTTGACGCAGGCGGCCAGGGACTCGCATTTACACCTGGCCGACTCGAGGTCCCGCTCTCTGCGGCGGTCCATACGGTCCTGCGCGAGCCGGACCAAGACGACGACCGCCGCTAATGTGCAGCTTCCCAGGACGCTACTCGTCATCTCCATTGATCTTCTCCTTGATGACCGCCATGGTCTTGGCGATCTCCTGCAAGACCGTGGTCATCTGCTCGATGCGCTTGTCGGTCCGGGCCAGGAGCCAGAAGGCGACGGCGATCGGGAAGCCGACCTGCTGGATGAGCTGCGCCGTGAGGCTTGCGATCTCTTTTTCCATGTTCAACTCCTCCCGGTGATCTCGACCATCTCGGCCTCGACGGTGTGGCCAGCCCCCTTCACGGTCTCCGAGTAGGGGAAGGGCAACTCCTCCAGCGTCCAGGCCACGTCGAAGATGTCCCGCGGCCGCGCCTTGGGCTCGGGCCAGAAGGTGATCTGCCGCTGCTCGGCGAAGACCGCTTCGAGCGCGTCCTTGGTCGGCGTGTTCAGCCTTGAAATAACCCAGCGGCTTGCGTACTTGTGAACGCCCGCAAAAGAGATCAGCTTGCCGCCGAGGCTCTCGTAACTCCCGCCCAGGCGGATACGCCGGCGCGGCTCGTACTCGTCGAACTCGAGCAGGGCGAGCTGAACGATGCCCGCGTAGACCTCGCCGATCTTCTTCTTCTCGTTGGGCGTCTTGGTCGTGACACCGACGAGCCGAAAGCCGTTAAAGAGCGTCGTGGGGAAGGTCAGAAGCTCGTCGTCGGATGTGATCTCGCCGTCGAAGAGCACGACCGGCCCGAGTTCCAGGCGCAGGCGCTTGAGGTTGGTGTTTCTCAGGAGGACGGCGTTGAAGTTCTTGAAGGCCCCGCCGCCTTCGGGGTTCTGGAAGAACACCTCGACGGCGACCTCGTTGCCATCGGTGCTGTCGGCGCTCTCATACTGCGTTTTAGCGTCGCTGTCTTTGAGCTTGTCGGTGTTGGGGGTGTCGGCCTCGCCCTCGGAGGTCTGGATGGTGACGCGGCCGGGGCCGACCTCGTCGAGCGATAGAATCAGCGGCCTGTCGCCTTCGACCGCCTCGTCGGCCGTCGTGATATCGAAAGAGTTGAGCAGCGGCCCCGGGCTGGCCGCGATGAACTCAAGCTGGTACTCGATCAGTTTCTTGGCGGGCAGGTTCACCGTGCCGGTCTCGATATCGCCGTCGACCTCGGTGGGGATGGGTTCGCTAAACGCCGCTGCCTGAAGCTCGGCCTCGTCATCGCCGCCGCGCAGGCGGACGTTGATGGCGTCGCCGGCGGCGGGAAGCACCCGTTCCATGGTGAAACCTGTGACCTTCGTGGGCGAGCCGAAGCTACGCTTAAAACTCACCGATCCCGAGGGCGCTTCGATGAGATCGCCGCTAAAGCGCATCTCGGTGAACTTGTAGCGCGACTCGTAGACGCGCCGGGCGTGGCCGATGATGATGTGGAACTTGGCTCCGGCCGGGGCGCGCACGGGCGGACTGACGCTGGTCTGGAGGATCTGTTGGGCCGGATCGTTGTTCTTGAAGACCGTCATCTGGAGACCGCCCCCGGCTTGCGGGTCGATCTTGATGGTGTAGGGCACGCCCGCCGAGTTGCCGAAGGGCGAGTCGAAGAAGCCGCCCTGGCCGCTAAAGCCCACCCAGTCCTGCGCGGGCGGCGTGTACATGAGCTTGTTGCCGGCCGCATCCACCACGATCGGCCGAAACGAGAGGTTCCCGCCCTCGGGGTCCGGGAATAGGTGCATCTCCGCGACTAGATTGTCGTCGTAGAACTGCTGGGACAGCGGCAGATTGGCGATGCTCTCAGCCGCGTTGCCCTTGAGGATGGCGACGCTAAATAGGCCGCCGTGGTCGAGGCCGACGTGCGAGCCGGGGTTGAGCGGCTCCCAGCGCACCTGGGTCTGAAGCTCGAAGCCGTCGGCGTCTAGGTCGCAGACGGTTTCAAGAAACTGATCCGGCGATGGGCTCCCTACCACCGAGTCGGGATAGTCGAACTGGAGGCTGCCTCCGGTCTCGACCGCGGTGCGCGGATTGGGCTCGCCGCCGAGAAGCTCGAAATAGAAATCGAAGAAGGCGTTGAAATCCTCGGGGTCGTTCCAGATGCCGTTGGCGAAGGTCCAGGCCTTGCCGTCCGGGTACTGCGCGCCCGCGTCCTTCTCGGCGTACCAAGAGATCGTCCCGGAGGATACGTCGAAGTTGACGTGCTTGAGGACCACGGCGTACTTGACCCCCGCGGTCAGTTCCGGCTTGTCAGGAAACTCGAAGCGCGTGAAGACCTGGGCGGGCGGAAACCCGAGGCCGAAGATGCTGCTCGCGGGGACGCTGTTTGCAACGGCGATGACCGTGCCGCTCGGCTGTTCCTCGCCTACAGGCCCGGTCGTGGTCTGAAGCTCGCAGGTGATCTCGCCGGCCGCGCCGCCGGGGTTGGACGATATGAGCATCGCGCCGAACCCGAAGAGCTGTCGGGTTGCTGCCACCGTGAAGGTCTGCGCCTTGAACAGGGTCGCGCCGCTCATCCCCGAGGCGACCGGATCGACGATGGGGGCGAAGGTGAAGAAGGGCGCGGCGATCTCGGGGACCGTGACCCACTTGGGGTCCTTGATGCCGTCGTCGAAGTCGTCGATTAAGTTCAAGGGGATGGTCCCGGTCAGCCGGATCGGGAGGCTGGTGAGGTCCAGGTCCTGGCTGCCGGCGTTGGCCTGGAAGGCGGCCGGGGTGTCCAATATCTGCTTGAGCGCCATCAGATCTCCTGTAGCTCCAACTCGGTCTCAAAGCCCATGGGGTCTAGGGCCACGCCGATGACCCGAGCATCCAGCGAGGAAGGCCCGATCCTCCGCGGCTTGGCCACATCGTAGAGGGCGCGGTCGCCGAGCTCCACCTCGGGCATCCAGCGGACCCGAAGGGTCAGGCGGCGCTTGGGCTCCTTGTGGCGCGGGAAGTAGCGCTTGGCCATGGCCGTGGCCAGGTCCACGTCGCGCTGAAACAGGAGATTGCCGCCGCCTACGGGCAGGCTCCGCGTGCCGAAGCGCCGCTCGGAGGTGGGCGCGGGGTCGCCCTCGCTCGCCGAGTCGGCGATCTTTCGGAAGTCGCCGAACTCGGCCTTGATGCTGTTGAATACCCGGTCCCAGCCCTCGTTAAAGTCCAGTACCTCGAGGACGTTTTCATCATCCAGTGTGATCTCGGGCGTCGGCGAGACGCTTTTGTCGCGGTAGAAGAACGCCCCCGAGCCGTTGACGCCGATCTCAGAGTCCGAGATGCGGGCTACTTCCTCAACGACCGAGAGTGCCGAGCGACCGCGGCCGAGGTTGGCCAGCGTGATGAGGATCGTGGTCGTCGTCAGGCGGATGATGCCTTCCCGAAAGAGCGGGTAGTTCGCCCCTGCCGTGTTCATGAGGATGATGAAGGACATGAAGCGCGGGATGCCAAAGCCCGAGGTCTGCTGGAAGTCGTCTGAGACGATAGTGTCGCCCATGCCGAGCGCCTGGTGGAAGCTGTTTAAGAAGGGGATGCCTGCGGGGTTGTGGCTCGCCGTGAAGACCTGCACGCCGCCGTCGTTGGCGTCGAATACCGTCTGCCAAGTGTCCCAAGAGCCCAGGCCGTCGCCGCCGTCTACGATCACATGCGACAGGCTCGGGAAGGCCAGGCGGATCAGGGCGCTCGGGAGGGTATCGCTGCCGCCGCGAAACTCGACGCGCAGGCGCACCACATCGGGCTGGTCGGTGTTCGTCCAGTCGCCAACGTCGCCGCCGTTGGGGATCTCGACCTCGGGCGTGAACGTGAAGCCGCCGTCCTCGCTATGGCTCCAGAAGTAGCGGGCGTTTCGCGGCGCGCCCTGGAACTCGGCGAAGAAGGGTCCCAAGGTCGTGATGAGGCCGAAGGTGGTCAGTCCCGAGAGGTGCGGGCGCATGTCGCGCTGGAAGGTCAACGAGGCCAGCGGCGGCTGGGTGCCGTCGGCGTAGCGCATGAAGTCCAGCTCCAAGACCTCGTTGCCACTGACCTGAAACTGGACCGTGTTGCCGCCTGTGAAAGGCGTAGGTTCCCCGAGGGTCCGGGTCGCCACTTGCACGCCGTCGATCAAGAGCCGGGCGAGGTTCGCGGCCGTGTCGATCACCACCTCGAAGACGTGGAAAGCGGTCAGGTTCACGGTGATGTTCCCGGTGCTGCCGCTGCTGTGCAGGCGCACCTGGTTTATGTTCACGAACTCAAGGACGGCTCCCGCCCCGGCCGCGTTGGTGCCGCCGTAGAAGCAGGAGCCATTGATGCTTGCGAACTTGATCCGGATGGACATGTAGCGGTCCGGCGTCGCGCCCGCCTTCTGGCCGAAGATGAAGTAGTCCGCCCCGCCGTTATGCGTCAGCTTCAGCAGGCTGTCCTCTACGACGCGCACATCGCCGCCGGGAAGGAACTCTTGCCAGTCCTTGGGGAGGATCGGTCGTCCCTCGACCGTGTTGTGCTCAAGGTCCGGCACGTCGTCGCCTTCGTACTGGATGATGTACTGCGGGTGAACGGCGTCCTTGACGCGCAGGAAGTTGACGCCCGACTGGTTCTGGGTGGCCTGGAAATCGGCGGTGGTCTCAAACGGCAGGAGCGTCAAGGACGCATCGTTTTGCGGCGGCGGGTCCTCGGGTACGACCGTCGCGTGCAGGCGGATGTACTCCAAGAAATCGCCCTCGGTCGTATGGACGATCTCGCGCTGGGGCGGCGGGTCGAAGACGACGGGGTCGATCTGCGCGACCGGAACGTCCGGGACGGTGGCCAGAAGGTCGGCGACCACCTGCTCGAGTCGCTGGTCGCGCTTCCATGTGCGGTAATCGGCGCGGACCTCTACGCCCAGATCGGGTTGAGACGACTCGAACGAGACCTTGGCCGGGGCGTTGGGATCGTCCAACTGACCGACGGACCAGCGCAGACCCGGCCGCAGCGACTCACCGCCGAGGCGGAGGTCTATGACCTCGCCCACGCCCGTATCGGGGGTGAAGAACTCGGACTGGACATTATCGCCTATGCCGAGCAGGGCGTTTGGGACCAGCACGCCCGCCTTGTCGGCGTCTGTGGTCTCGATGGCGGCCAGGGCGCTATAGACATCGAGCCGCCGCGAGCTGTCCTTAGAGGCTTCGCCGGTGTCCTCGATCTGGCCGGTGAAGCGGTCGAAGATCTCGGGTAGCCCGCCGATCTTGAGTCCCAGCCTCACGACGATCCGGGAGCGGAAGAGCAGGAAGCCGCCGGGGCCGTTGGGAAACCGCGTCGACCCCTGCTCCCAAGACTTCTGGGAGTTGTCCACGGTGATGCTGATGTTCGAGGTCTTGAACTCGCCCAGGTCCTCGGTATCGAGCTTGTCCGAGAGGCGGTCCAGGAACAGAACTTCGTCTGTGACATCGATCGGTGCTGCCTCAAAGCCCGAACCATCGCCGAGCCTTCTAAAGAGCAGCACCTGTCGCGCGGGCTTAAACTCATGCGAGCGCTGGACGGCCTGATAGGCGGGCGAGGTGCCGATCATACCGATAGCCCCGACACCTTGCCCTGGCGGGCCAGGATGGACTTGACCAACTCAGCGCCCTCGGCCGCGCCGGCCCGAGTAAAAAGCGAGATGCGCCGCATGATCTGGCGTACCTCTTCGTCGCCCATGCCCGAGGCGGTGAAGTGATTGGTCTGCTGGACCGTAACGCTGACGCCGCCCGCGCCGCCGGCCGCGCCTCGCAGGATGGAGCCCAGGCGGCTTAAGGGGATCACGGCTTCAGGTTCCTTCTCGGCGATGCCCGCTATGACGGGCTTGGTGGCGATGCCCCCGTGCTGCAAGCCGCCGAAGATCGCGCCGATGATTCCACCGCCTCCGCCATCCGCCGCGCCTCCCGAAGCGGCCCCGACCGCGGCGCGGGTGATCGCAGCCTGGATCGCGATCTTGATGAGTTGCTCGATGGCGGTACGGGCCACCTGCTTCATCACTTGCTCGAAGTCGATCTGGAGCTTCTTGTTCTCGACGATGCTGTCGGCCACCGACTTGGCGAAGGCGTCCGAGATCGTATTGGCCGCCCCGACCGCCACTTCCTCGATCTGCTTGCCGATCACGTTGAACTCTTCGAGCGCTTCCTGCTCGGCTAAGGCCGCGTTTTGAAGCACGAGCAGGCGGGCGGCGTTGATCTTATCTTCAAGCTCGGGGGCCTTCTCGGCGATCTCGTTTAAGGCGGCTAGCCGATCGTCGCGCTCCGTCTTAATCCTAAAGCGCGCGGCCTCCAGGGCCTGCCCCGAGAGCTCAAGCTCTTCTTGTTGCAGGGACTGGAGGCTATCGCGCAGGGACGTTGTGGCCTCCAGGCGTTCCTTGTTTCGATCCTTGATCTCCTTGGTGATGTCGCGCGTAATCTTGACCTGCTGGTCGCCCGCGAATCGGATGGCTTGGACCTGGTCCTTGCCGCCCTTGTCGAGAATCTTCGTGACGTCGTCTGAGAACTCGCTCCAGATGGTCTTGGACTTGTCGGTGAACTCGCGCGTGCGCTCGGCGATGCTGCCGGCGGCGCGGTTGGCGGCGTCCTTGGCCCCCTGCATGTTGCCGGTGACGATGCTCCTGATCGCCTCGAAGGTCCCCTTGAAGATGTCCTTAAGCGTCCCAAACCGAAGCTCGAACACGGCGACCATCTCGGCGGCGACGGCGGCGAGGCCGGTCCCCAGGAGCCGGAATTGCTGGAAGGTAAAGCGCGCGACCGAGACGAGCGGGCGCAGGGCGGGGATCAGGCCCTCGCCGATCTCCTGCTTGAAATCGTCGAGGTCGTTTAGGCCCCGGACCAACTCGCCTGAGAACGTCCGCTGAAGCTCGGCGGCCGTTCCCTTGAACTTCTCGCCCAAGAGCCGGGTCGCCTCGCCGGCGGCGAGCTGCTCCTTGGTGAGCTTCTTGATCTCGGGGGCGAAGTTGCCCACATCGGCGGCCGAGCCCTGTATGGCGCGACCAAGCCGACGGATCGCTTCGGTCACGTTGATGTCGGCGGCCACGGCGAAGTCGATGGCGGTCTCGGTCAACTCGACTGCCTGCTGGGAGGTGTTCGCGTAGCCGCGCGCCAAGGCGAACAGCGAGAGGACCTGGTCGTCGGCGGTACCGGTGGTCTCTTGCAGGGTCCGAGCCCAGGCCTGTACGTCCTGGGACGCCCGCGCCGAGAAATCCCCATGCTGCTGGAGGACCTTGTTGAGCCGGAAGACGGCCTTCTCTTCCTCCGCCGCCGCGGTGACGCTCGACTTAAAGAAGGCCGTAATCGCCGCCGCGCCTACCAAGGCGACCAACTGGGACTTGAGCTGTTGGGCCGCGCCCGATAGCCCGGTGAAGGAATCCTTGGCCTGCTTAGCCTTGGGTGGGAGCTTGGATAGCGCGGCATCGACCTTGGTGGTCGATTTTTCTATGACCCCCGCGAAGCGGTCGGATTTCTGGGCGGCGGCAAGCAGCTGCTTGGAAAGCCGCTGGATGACCGGCGATGCCTCATCGACCGCCCCGAAGAGTATCTCGATTCCCGCCACATCACTCTCCTACGCCATAGAGTGCTTGGCGATCGCCAGGTAGAGTTCGATCGCCAGCTCATAGTCGACGAGCAGGGTGTCGGCGCAGATGCTGCCGTCGTTCTCCATGCCCTCCGAGGGCACCACCTTGGGGTGGACCATCCCGGTGATGAGGACCCGGCGCAGGCGGGCGTAGGAGGGGCTGCCCATGATGTCGCGCAGGCGGTCTTTCAATCGCTCGCCGTCCTCGCGGGCGAGCCGCCACATCTCGTCGGGATCATCCACGAAGAGCATCAGCGAGACCGGCTGGACCCGGTACTGCTTGCCCCGCACCTCGACCGGGACGGACTTGCGCAGTTCCTCGCGCAGCTGCTTGGCGTCTACGAGTTCGCTTTGCATCACAGACTCCCCACCGCGTTGATGAGCGTCGCCTCGATGTCCTTGCCCAGGCCGAGGTCCTGCTCGACCGCGTAGGTCACGGCCGCGCCCAGGAGGTCGTCGAGGTTGCCCAAGGGGAAGGCCGTGTAGCGCACGCCCGGCAGCGCGAGCTTGAGCTGGTTGTCGAAGCCCGCCTCGATGTTCTCACCCGTGAGGATGATCTCCAGCGCGGCGGCCTGGTTGGCCAGGAACTTCTGGCGCTGGGCGTCCGTCTCGAAGTAAATCTCAAAGCCCCCTTCGATGATGAACTTGCCCTTGGCGATGATGTCCCGCGGGTCCTGGGAGAGGCTCAAGGTCCTTAAGCCCTCGACGTTGTTGTCGATGTCGAGGCTCCAGGAGCGGACGTTTAAGTCGCTGATCCCATCGATCCGGAAGTCCGTCTTGAAGAACATGAGCGGCTTGGGCGCGCCGAAGCTCGGCGTGAAACCGGCCGCGTCCTCCTCCTTCTTGGCGACGACGTCGGCCGAGACCGTCGCCTTGCCGTCCACGGCCCCGGCGAAGGAGAGCTTCTTGAAGGTCCCGAGCGGGTACTTCTTGGTGTGAAGCCCTCGCGCGAGGAACATCGTGTAGGACGGAAGCTGCACCGAATCCGAGCGCGTGAAGACATGCTGGAACACGCTGGGCGCGCCGCCGGCATCCGGCTGGGTCGTGGCCACGCCGCCCAGGCAGCCGAGCAAGAGATCCCCGATCGTTCCCGCTTCCACGTCGATGTCGGGGATAGTCCCCGCCGCGGCCTTGGGACCGGGGGCTGAGGGGAAGCGCGCCTTGCTGCCCCGGACCTTCTCATCAGGGATCGGCGTCTGGGTGTAGTCGATATTGGCGTCGGCCCCGACCGCCAGGAACTTATCCGGCGCGGCTTCGGCCACGCCGCGGCTGCCCTCTTTTTTGAAGCCGAACGACTTCTGCTCGGTTGCAAATACCATGTGCTGCCTCCTATTTTCTGCTCGTAGTCGAGACCGTGAATACCATGGCCGTAGCCGTCGCGTCCGCGTTGACCGTCGCGACCAGGTTGTCCTCGGGCGGCTCCCACTCGATGGACTGAAGCGTCGAGAACAAAATCTGCCCGTTGGGGATCGTCAGGCCGCCTAAGTCCACGTTGTCGATGAGGACCTCTGCGATCTTCTGCGTGTCGGCCACCTTCGCCTTGACGATCTCCTCGTCGGCGGCGAAGGGTTTGACGAAAACGATGCGGAAGCTGTAGGTGACGCGGTACGTCTGTCCCGTCGTGATCCGCTCAAGCGCGGTCGAGGGGGCGGGCTTGACGAACACGGCGGGGATCGCGTCGCCCAACTGATCGAGGGCCGGGTAGAGCTCCAGCGCGCCGAGCGTGACGACCTTAAGCCCGAGCGTCCCCTCCAGATTGCTCCGGATGATGTCGATGATCCGATCCGCGATGACGTTCTCGTGGAGCCTCGGCGCGGGCATCAGGCTTTGCCTCCCTCAGCTTGGATGGCCTGGGTCACGCGCTGCTCGATGATCTGCTTGATGCGCGGCGCGATCTCCCGCGAGGCGAGCGTCAGGTAGGGCTGCTTCCTAAAACCTCGTCGCTGGATCGCCCGGCCGATGATGAAGGGAAGGTTCCAGCGCTTGCCGCCCACATCGACGGTCTCTGCGCCGATCTTGCGCCGCGCCCAGGTCCTGAGTTCCGAGACATTCGGGAACCAGCCTTTCTCCCGGCCGAACTCGACGACCGGCGCGTAGACGAGCGCCGAGCCCACACGGCCGACGATGCGCCCTTCCTCGACCTGGACGTTCCAGAGGATGGACTCCCGCAAGAGTCCGCGAAACACCGGCGCGTTGACCTTGGCCTTGCTCCACAACTGGATGGCCACATCCTGCAGGCCCTTAAATAACGCGGTGCGCAGGCGGGCGTTTACGCGCGTGAGGAACTTCTGCGTGTCCTCCTGGCCCCTGATCGTCACCCGGATCATGGCTTTTCCTCCACGACCGCCTCGAGGTGATGGCCGAACATATCCAGGACCTCGGTGACGATGAAGAGCTTGCCGTTCGTTTCGCGCAGGACGTGGTAGTTCTCCTGGAGGTCGAAGGTCCCCGGACCCGGCAGGTTCAAGAAGAGGCGGAAAGCCTTCTTGGGGGTCTGGCCCGTGACCAGGCGGTTGAGAGCCACGCTGATCGGGTCAAAGCGCGCGGGAACGCCCGCGGCGACCTGGTCATGCCGGAAGGTGGGCCGCTTGGTGCCCGAGCCCACATTGCTGTGGACGGGCTTGCGCAGCGTGATGCGGTCGGGCAGAAGGCGCTCGGGAATCATACGAAGCCGATGTCCCTCCTAAAGCCCAGGGCGCTCCACGCCCGGTCGAGTTCGTCGTCGATGCGCTTAAAGGACCGGCTCACCGAGAAATTCCCGATCCGCTCGTTATCGACCGTGGGGCCATGCTTGGCCTGGAGCGCGGTCTTGGCCACGAGCAAGGTCGCCAGCTTCTGGACGACCGGCGGCGTCGCGCGGAAGCCGAAAAGGTAGCGGACCTCGATGTTCTCAAAGCCCTCGGGCCAGGGGCGGCCGTCTTTTCGCAGCAGGCTGCCGGTGCGCAGGTTGGCCTTGACCTTCTTGAGCCTACCCGCCACGGGAGCGTCGAAGAGAACGCCGTCGATCTCGATGGCGAGGATCTCCAGTACCGGGAAGCAGGTGAGGAAGAGGATGTCGAGGCCGGTTCCGTCGAGCCGGTCGGTGCGCTCGGCCGCACGAAAACACATTCCCGTGTGCCGGTCGATCTCATCGCGCGCCTGTTGAATCCACTCGGGCAGAACATCGGAGCTTTCGACCAGGCCGCCGGTATAGCTGCTGACCAAGAACGCATTCGTGTAGACCGTCGGCAGCGTGGCGATGACGCCGCTAAAGCGCGAGAGGAGCGTCGCCATCAGCCGCCTCCCGTGATCCGGCGGTCGTACTCGTTGAGCTTGGCCTGGAAGCGCCGGGAGAGGTCATCCAGCGCCTCGGCGTGCGCCTTGCGGATGGCCGCGAGGTGCGCCTCGCCCACGGAGGCGATCACGAAGAAGCGCTCGGCCGCGGCAAGCGCCTCCTTGAGCTGGCGGTACTGGCCCCGCAGGTTGTGGACGAAGCGGTCCCGCTTTACCTGCGCCTTCGACCTCGGCCGGTTGGGCCAGGCGAATACCTTGGCGTGGGGGTACCCGCCGCTCTCGACCTGTACGACCACGGGCACCCCCGCCTCGGGGGTTTCGGGCCGCTCATCGTTTTCGTCGGAACCCATGGGCGCTCACCTATCAACGGCCTCCCGTGCCGTCGCCGACGCCGGCGGTCTTGGCGGCGCTCACGTCCACGGGCGGCGGCTGGTTGGAGGTCCCGTCGCTCCAGGCCGTGACGGTATCCTCCGTCTCGACCTTGTAGGAGAAGGTCTGTCCGTCAGCCGGAAAGGGCAGGGTTCCCGCCCCGACGCGGTTGGAGACGTTGTCTGCCGAGTCGTCAAAGCTCACAGTCCCAGACCCCTTGGCGATGAGCGTCGAGTTGGCCTTGACCGCGGTGTTGGGATCGAAGCTGGAGCCGTCCGAGCGGTAGATGTTGTAGCCGTTCGCGTTCGGATCGATCGCCGCGGCCCAGGACACCACGACCTTGTCGGTCGACACCTGCGTGCTCAGCGCCTGCGGGACCGTGGTGACGGTCTCCACAAACACCAGGTGCAGGTTGGCGGTCATGACCTCGCTGGTGAGGTTCGAGACGTTGCCGCTCGAATCCACCGCGAAGAGGTAATAGGTGAAGTCCTTGCCGTTGTCGGCGTCGGCGAGCGCCTGGTCCTGCTTGGAGGTCGCCGTTCCCAGGATCGCCGCATCGACGGTCTGGACCCCGGCGAAGGCCAGGACATCGGCCTTAGTCGGGTTGGCGACCGGCGCGTTGCCCGGCACGCGGTAGAGCTCGTAATGGTCGAGGTCCTGGAGCGTGGTCTGGTACTTGATGACGATCTTGCTGCCCGCGGTGAACTGCGTGCCGATCTCGGTCAGGACGCCGGTGGGCAGGTCGAGGTTGTAGTCGGTTCCCGAGACCTTCGTGGTCACGACCGCCTGTTTGACCGAGGCGCCCGCCGCGTGGTCGAAGAACAATCCGTTCTCGAGGATGGTCTCGCCGGTCCCAGTATTGATGGACTTGATCTGCGCGTACTCTTCCTTACCGGCGACGGTATCATCGATGACGAGCCAGGCCCCGGCGACGATCTCAGCTGGGATCGGCGTCGCGAGGTTGATCTTTCGCTGGCCATGGCCGGTACTAGCCCCCAGCGTGGTGGAACCCGGGCCGGTGCCGGTTCGCTCCAGGACCGTGAAGCTGCCCGCCTCGATGGGATCAAACTGCGCCTCATGGGAGGCCCCGTCCACGCCCTCGGCCACATCGGCGGTATCGTCGGGGTTCTTGAACAGCTCGCCACCGATCACCTCGTTCTTGGTCGGCGCGGCCCAGTTGAGGGTGATGCGCGTCTTGCCCTTGGGGGTCGGCCCATCGACGATGGAGGTCGCCTGGATGAGGCCGAGGATCGGCGGCAGGGGTGCGAGGATGTCCGCCGCGAGGGAGCCTACGACCTGCTCTGAAAGTTGTGATTCGATTGTGGCCATGGTTTACGTCCTCCTTTCTATGCCAATCTCAACAACTGCAACCGACTGTTCGCTCCCAACGTGCCGGCCGTGACGGCGGCAATCTGGATGCTGGTGATGTCTGCGATCAACTCAAACAGCAGGCTGTGTTGGTACATGATGGGTGGCTGCGGAAATCCACGCGTTGCGGTTTGCCCCCGGCTGTGCGCCATGCAGCCGCCGTACACATCGGAACCCGCGACGCCGGCGGGCTGGAGGATGATGTCGAAATTTCCGGAGCCGCCCCCGCCCTTGCAGAAGCCGATGACGCCCACGCCGGAGCCGATGGCGCGCTGGGCGGTGATGGCGGTGCCGTCGACCTTAAGTTCCTGCCAACCGTATTCGTTTGATCCCGCTCCATTGAGGATGAGCTTGATCTGGGTATCGTTCAGAGTGGGATTAATCCACTGGAGGGTGATGCGCCACACCCTGTCGGTGGTGAGGTTGAGCCCGGAAAGGAGCGGAAAGCTGTTGCTGTCTGAGGGGACAATGTCTGCCACCTTGACCCACGCACCTCCTCCTCCCGCGGCCGCGATCTCAAGCTCATTGGTACCGGGAAGCTGGGTCAAGGTGACATTCGCGCCGGGCTTGAACTTCACATCGCCCCGAAGGGGCGCGGCCTCTCCGGTCGCGCGCAGACCTGTCACCGAGGTGCGGGCCGTATTGGCGGCGGGGACATTCTGCCCGATCGCGACCGCGGTGTTGCCGTCATCGGTGTGGGTGATCGTCGCGCCGCCGGTCTTTTCGAGCAAGAACTCTTCGGCCCCGCTCGCGGTTCCTTTATAGACGCGGTAGCCGCTCGCGCCCTCGACCGCCTCCCACTCGATGATGACGGGAACAGGCGTCGCCCCCTGGGTAGCGGCGGCCTCGACAACGGTGGGGATCTTCCCCTCGGTGCTCTCGCCCACCGCGTTGATAGCGGTGACCTTGTAAAAATAGGTGGTGCTGCCGGCCAGCTCGGCCCCGACCGCGCCGGAGCCCAGGACGGCGATGAGCGTCCGGGGCGGGCGCAGCGTCTCGCGCTGGGCGTGCTCATCGAGGACATCCAGGCCCTCGTTGTAGTCCCCGCCCCAGTTGAGATCGCCGGTGTCGTGCTTTGGCAGCTTGTTCTTGCTTGTGTTCGTTCTGGCCATCAAAATCTCCTATCTGCCGAAGGCGTCGAGGCCTATCGCCGCCTCGCCCCAGCCGCGCCGCGGCGAGCCATGCGGCCGGCGACTGAACGGCGTCGCATCAAATCCCGTCGCGTCCCGCTCGCCGAACGGGGTCTTGCCGAACGGCGCGGTCCCAAAACCCCATTCCTCGACCGCGACGAGGGTGTAGTGCTGCGAGGCCCCGGCCCCCGGCGTGGTGTCGATGTACTGGAACACCGTCGGCCCCAAGACTTTCTCATCGGCAAGGCGCACGCCGATCTCATCCTTCGCCCCCGAACGGTACAGCCGAAAGCCCGTCAACCGGTGTCCGTCTTTCACCTCGGCCGGGTAATCCGCCCAGTCGAGCTTGACTTGACCGAGACTCGATTCCGAGACCCGGAAGTTGGGCGGGTTCGGCAGAGGAAACCTGGCCATCGCCGCCTACCTCCCTATGCGCCTCCCGACGGACTTCCCGGAGGCTGCTCCTCCGGCGCGGCGGCGGGGTCGGAGGACCCATCCACTGGGTTAGGGTTTGCGGGCGCGGGCGAAACCTCATCGGTCGCCGGACTCGCGTCGTTTTCCTCCGCCTCGCCGCCCGCTGGAGGAGCCTCATCCTCTGTCGCGAGCTCGTAGCCCATCTTCACGAGCCGGTCACGCATGGCGGGGGACTTCACAATGCAAAGCCCCCCGACCACGCGGACCTGTTCGTCGTAGCCGAACTCCCAGATGGGAGACTCGGGCGTGCCGAACGGCGGGCACAGCTTTCTGAGCTTTAATCCCTCAGCCATTAGACGAGGTTCAGTCCCTTGAGCCGGGCCGCCTTGAGCTCGTTTTTGATGACGAGAGTCTCGTCCTCGAACACGTCGAACTCGTTGCCCTGCGAGGACTTCTTCGCCAGGCGCTCCATCGTTAGCTCGGTGAGCACGCTGATGAACACCTCGGGGCCGCTCTCGAAGATGTAGAGCGACTGCGTGTCGTTCGCCGTGCCCTGCACCTCGTTGGCGGGCTGCCAGATCGTCCGGAAGATCGGGATGCCCTGGTAGGCCTGCAGGCGGAAGCCGCCCTTGACCTCGACGGTCTCGGTGAAGCGCTGCTGCGCCTGCAAGAGCGAGTTGAGCTTGCGGTGCATCGCCTTGGTCATGAGCAGCATGTTTGGATTGCCGATCACCTTGTCGATGGCCTCATCGAGGAGCTTGAGCGTCAGCGGCCCGCCGTTGGCCCCGGCCGAGATCTGCTGCCCGGCGGGGATGAGCTTGCGCAGGCCGCTGAACTCCTTGGGGTTGGTCGAGCCGTCGCCCACGATCAGGGCCTGCTCTTCCTTGTCGCGCACCGACTGGAGAGCCGACTCGATCTCCTCGGCCTCGATGTCGAGCAGGGTCTTGCCCTGCTTCTGAAGCCGCCGCGTGACCTTCCCGCGCTGGAGGATGGTCTTGTAGGTGAAGGACTTCTGGACGTAGGTCCCTTCCTGCTCGGTCGGCTCGTCGGTGTCGTCGACGAAGGCCGCCGATCCTCGCGCGGTGCGGGCGTTGTGGATGTAGGCCGAGCCCGACCCGGGCCGGCGGGGCAGGTTCTGCCGCAGCGGGTTGTTGCGCTCGATGATCTCCGCCAGCACCCGGTCGATCTGCGGTTGCTGGAGGATCGCTCCTACTCCCGCGACGTTGAGGGCCTTTTTGAGTTCTTCCAGATCGTTCATGTTTTCATTCCTCCTTGCGTCCTAGGCGTCGCGGCGGCCGTGCTCGATGGTGAGCAGGGTCCGCAGCTTCGCGCTGGGTTCCAGCTTCTCGAACGCCTTGATGACTTCATCATCGCCGCCTCCGTCCGCGGGGCGGCCGATCGGGGCGAGCCCCTTTCGCAGCGTCGGGACCGCGTCCATGGCCTTCTTGAGCTGCTTCTCGACTTCTTGCTGGACCAGGGCTCCCACATCCTCCTTGGAAGCCATGGTGCCGTTGCCCGCGCCCGACGCGAGAGGTCCGTCCTCGCCAAGGAGGCGCATGAGCATTGCCTTGATCTCCCGGGCCTTGAGCTTCACTTCCTCGTTTGGCATGGCGATCAGCCGGTCCAAGAGTCCGAATGCCGGCGCGAGTTGCTGCGCCAGCACCTGGTGCAGAGCCTTCTCGATGCCGTCCGGGGATTCTTCGGGAGCCGCCGCGGGCGGGGCCTCGGCGGGGGGTGCGGGTTGCGGGGTAGCCGCCGGCGCGGGCTCTGCCGCCGGAGCTTGCGCTGCTTCCGGGGCGGCGGCCGGTTGGCCGGTGCTGGGCGTGGTGTCCTTGCCCTTGTCGGGCTCTGCCGCGGCCGCCGGAGCGTCCGCGCTTTGGGGAGGTGCCGCCCCGTCTGCGGGTTTGTCTTTGTCGTCCATATCTGTGCCTCCTTCGGGATCTGGGTTGTCGGCCATGAGCGCCTTGGAGATGTACCAGCCTACGGCCTTGGCCTCGGGGTTCGCCGGAACGGAAACGATCGACACCTCGGAGAGCGTCACGCGCTTAATGACATTGACCACGCGTTCTTCTTCCTTGAGCCACTTGCGCTCGCGCTCCAAGACCTGGCCGCGGATCGAAAACTTATTGAGCACGCCTTCTTTGATCTTCTGGATCACCTCGGGCTCGGTGGACGAGATCAGCGCGTCGATCAAGATTCCGCGTTTGTCGAACTTGACGCTCGTGACGCGGCCGATCGGGTGCTTGAGATCGTGGTTGAGAAGAACCGTGGAGTTCTTGAGGAGGTCGGCGGCCGCGGCCTTGAGCGCCTCACCGGTGAGGATGTCGCCCTGGCGGTCGAAGTCGACCGTGGCCGCATAGCCGACGATGTGGAACTCGCCCGCCTCGTCGCCCTGCTTGTAGATTTCAAGCGGGAAGGTGAAGGGGACTTCTCGTTTTAAGACGGCTGTTTGCGTTTCCATGTTCTCCAAAACAAAAAGCGCTGTCGGCCGGGAGTTATCCCGTGCTCTGACAGCGCTTCGATTCCGCTCGACGGCGCTTAGACTATCGGTCCGTTATTCGCAGAAGGTCCTGTGGCGTAAGCGTCTCCTGTTTCTTGATGCGCACGATCTGGCCGCCCTGGTAGTGCAGTTCGGCGGTGCCGAAGAAGCGGTCATGCTTGTTCCGCTGGTGAAATTTCCAGAGGGCTTCGTCCAGGGCTTTGTCGCGCGCTTCGTTCGTCATCCATTCAAGTTTAGTGGATGGCGGCGCGGGAGTCCATGCACAGGTTAACTTGTTGACAATCGAGATTTCAGGCAGGGCCTCACGCCACACGCGCTCGCCAGGTCTGCACAGGAGGGTGGCGGTAACAGCGGGGGTTGGCAACGATTTGTATAATCGCACAAAGGGCTGAGATGAAACGATTTATTGAACAAAAGCGTATGGGCTGCAATCTGAAGACATCCCAGGCGGAAAGAATCTCATGAAAGTCCTGCTTGCTGTCATTTTGTTTGGTGTGCAATTGTCTCGGGCTGCAGATTTGGACAAAGCCTCGGCAGCGTATAGTGCGAAGGATTATGTGAGAGCGCGGGAATTATTCCTGGTCGCGGCGGAGAACGGGAATGCCGAGGCGCAAAAAAGACTTGGGAATATGTATTTTGATGGGGAAGGAGTTTCTAAGGATTATGGTAAAGCAATGTGGTGGTTCCGCAAGTCGGCCAAGCAAGGAAATGTCAAGGCACAATTTAACCTCGGACTAATGTACGAGACGGCTCGGGGCGTCCCGCAGAACTACGGCGAAGCCGCCGACTGGTATCGAAAGGCGGCTGACCAAGGCGACAGCTATTCCCAGGTAAATCTTGGAAGGATGTATGCAAGGGGCAATGGGGTGCCACGAGATTTCGAGAAGGCAATACAGCTATGGCGCAAGCCAGCCGAACAAGGAGTTGCCCTGGCGCAATTTAATATGGGTGTCCAATTTGAGAAAGGGCAAGGGGTACCGCAGAGTTACTCTGACGCATTCAATTGGTATTTAAAGGCGGCAACGCAGGGCTTGCCTGAAGCGCAGTTCAATCTAGCGGCGTGCTATTACGATGGGAAGGGCGTAAAAACGGATTTGAATGAAGCATTGAAGTGGTTCCGCAAAGCGGCTGAACAGGGAGATGCTGACGCCCAACGCCATGTTGATTTGGTATCCCGGAAGATCGGGCAGACACGAAAGAACACAACAAAGGCAGGGGAGGTCTCACTATCTCAAGTAGGGGACTACATACTCGACTATCGCAAAGCAAAGGGTGTTGATAAGCTCGATAAGCTAACGTGGTTGTTGCACATCTATAATGTCAAAAAGCTTGGGAGTGATGGAGTGGGGATATCTCCCGCATTAGGCCCACTTGAATTATATCGATACTTTAGTAAGCCCAAAAGGTATCGGGGACTTTTTGCAAGGACAAATATCAAGCAGACCCCCATAGGATACGGGGTACGTGTGCTTCACCCGCATTGGGAGGCTGGAAAATACAGATTCACTGCGAAGTTTTTTACAGACGATGCTACCGGGCTGAGCGCTGCGCTCCAAGGGAGGCATCCCGGTGGTCATGTGACGATGGCATACTTCATATCAAGCAAGGAGTTGCCGTCAAGACGCTTTTTTGAAATTTTTGGAGAATTTGTGGACAATCAGACTTTGACCACTCAGTACAATGAGAAAATTGAGTTGCCGGGTTTCACCATGCTGGCAGCAAGTGGATTTAACGGGTTTGATTTCGAGCCAGAAATCGCGAGAAAGCAACAAGAAATAGTGTTCGATGATGTTCAAATTGAGCGAGTGATTAAAAATCTAATCGCGATCTTTTCCACCGATCAGAAGTAATTTCTGGCAACGAAAATATGATGTCAATCACCCGCGAAGCTATGTGACTCGTGCGGTTTCGGAAACAAAGCCTCCGAATGCGTGAAGTGTGGCCGTCCATTCGCGTCAGTGGCGGCGCAGCTCTGCTCGTCTTGTGGCTCTGGGAGTTCGAAATGCTCGCAATGTGATAAGCCAGTCTGGTGACAGAGATGAGTAAGACTCATCAAAGGAATCTCATATCAATGGCTGCCACATATGGCACGGCTTCGGAGCTGTCTCGACGGGGCTTTAACGTTTGCCTCACAATGTCGAACACTTCGAAAGTCGATTTATTGTGTTCAGTCCCGGATGGGATGGCCTTCAAGGTCGAGGTCAAAGGCATCACCTACGCGGCCGGACTCCGAGTCCAGGACATATTCTTCGCAGGCGAGGCTCAAAACGACCTTTTTCTTGTGGTAGTCCACGTGCCGCCACCCGATAGTGAAGGTCATTTGAGGTTTTTTATCCTGACACATAAGGAGGCGCAAGACGCATATCGTTCGCGTCCCGGATCCACGGGTCTGAACTGGGGCGATCTAAAGAATCATGAGCATCAATGGGCCAAGTTTCCAGCAATCCCAAGATCAAAGTCGGAATAAACATCAACGGCTCGGTCTAACAACGGGTAGAACCGACGGACACCAGAGGAGGAAAGAGGCGTTGTCTCGATTGTATGCCGATACTTTGTCCAAGGAAGCGCCGCTTCATTTTAAAGAAAAATTCGAGACCAGCAACTCATACTTCCTCCGATTCCCAAGCTGGTGCGTCCCCGTATGGACCGTCTTGATGCGGGTCCTCCGGAAGTCCTTGAAGGCCGCGGCCTTCTCCAACTCGTAGCTCAGGATGAACCGCCCCTTGAGCCCCTTCAGCACCCGGACGAGTTCCGCGTCGTCGAACCACTTGCCAGCCAGAGGTCCCTTCTCTTTCGGCCAGTGGCTCGGGTAGGGCGGGTCGATGAAAAATAGCGTGTCGGGCGCGTCGTAGCGCGCGACGACCTGCTTCCAGTCCTCGTTGTGCATGCGTACCTTTGCGAGCCGCTCGCGGACCTTCGGCAGCGCGTCGAGCCCGCCGATCGTCGCGCCCACGCGATGCGGCGAGGTCGGCGAGCGGCGCAGCCCCTCCCGGACATAGGTTCGGCCCCAGTAGTGGGCCTTGTTGAGAAAGGCGAAGCGGTAGAAGCGCTCGCGCGGCGTTCGGGGCTTGAGCTCGAAGAGATCTCGCGCCCGCTTCTCCGAGATCACCCAGCTCTGGCTTTTAAGCCACGCCAGGTCCGCGTCCGTCATGCGCTTGACGAAGCGGTAGGCGAAGATGAGGTCCGCGTTCACGTCGTTTAGCGCCTCGACCTCCGAGGGCGCCTTGTGGAAGAGGACATGCCCGGCCCCGGCGAAGGGCTCGACGTAGGCCTTATGCTCTGGCAGAAGCTCGATGATCTTGCGGGCCATCATGCGCTTGCCGCCCGGGCTCACAAACGGCGAGTTGATTTTCTCTAGGTCGTCGATATCATCGAGGAAGGGCAGGTCGGAGGCCGTCGCCTCGTCTCCCTCGGGCGTGGCCGTCAACTGCTTCTCGATGTAGAGATGAAGCGACTCAAGCGGGAAGTTCGAGACCATGAGCTCGGTAATCCACTCCTGGTTGCCGCCAGGACCCCGCATCTGGTTGCGGCGCTTGACCCGGTAGACGTGATAGCCTTTGAAGACCTTGGCGCGCTCCGCGGTGTAGGAGACGATCCACTTCGCCTTAAGGCCCTTGATCGCCCTGAGAAACTGCTCTTCCTTGAAGCCGAAGTCGTGGAGGTTGTAGGTGCCCGGATAGGGCGGGTCCATGTAGAAGAACGTCTCGGGCCCGTCGTACTTCTTGAGGATCGCCAGGTAGTCTTTGTTATGGACGGCGACGTTCTTGAGCCGGGCCTGTGCGCCCGTGATGTTGCGCTCGAAGTCGATGCGCACGCCCTCGTTGGCCGGGTTAAACGAGCCGCCGCGCTGCTTGCCATAAGACGAGCGGGTGAGATAGAAGGACTTGTAGAAGCGGTCCCTGTCCGTCGTCGGCTCCAGTTTCTTGAGCCGCTCGTGCGTAGACTTGCGGATGATCCAGTCGCGCTGGGCCAGAGCGCGGCGGTCCTCGGCCGTGTGGTCGCGGATGAAGCGGTACATGAACGGGATCTCCGCGTCCCGGTCGTTGAGGACTTCCCTGGGCGAGGGGTCTTTACGCCAGAACACGGCCCCGCCGCCGGCGAAGGGCTCGACGTAGGTCCGGTGATAGGGGA
>Ga0100379_10000135_pt1 | contig 79208 bp, 58 predicted proteins | sample CryGeymeta201503_FD_80418 | JGI IMG/M metagenome (GOLD analysis project Ga0100379, IMG submission 80418) | Groundwater microbial communities from Crystal Geyser aquifers in Utah, USA - Crystal Geyser metaG 2015-03 | ecosystem: Environmental > Aquatic > Deep subsurface > Groundwater | place...
AGCCAAGTCCTTCTCCCATTCGACTACAACCGATATCGCTATTAAGACAAGATTTTGATTTATCATAAACTACATACATCGCTTTGTCTCTTTCGACTGTTAAACAATTTTCATCACCAGGCTCACAAGACTGATCAAGATTACTTACATCCCAAGACCGAGCCTGAGGAGAACTATAATTATTAGTCGAAATCATTTGCTCACAACCAATTGAAGAGCTAGAACAGAGTTTAGTAAAATTATGAAGATTATGGCTATAATTATCTTTATCCTTATATTGAGCACAACCTAAATTATAATCAGCCCCCTGATACTTACCGGCATTATCATAATAACAAACATCAGGTATCTTAATTGAATTCTTAATGAAATAATAACGATTACTAATCTCATTTAAAATTACCTCATCGAGATAAAAATCGCTACTAGCAGAAAAATTTAAAGTTCCGTCAAAATCTAAAGTTTCAGCGACGTTTTCTAAATTAACTTGATAAATAGCCCATTCATTTCCACCTTTAATTGTTACCGCTGCCTCAGTTTCAGTGATTGATGATAAATTAAAGAAATATTTATCACCATTAACACTCTCGAAATAAATCTTCAAAGTATTAGCTTCAGTCGAACGAGCCAAAAATTTCAAACTATAGGCATGACCAGCTTTAATGGCCGAGCCAAGTTTTACTTTCGCAACTTTTTCGCCAGCTGGCTCGCAAGAACTAGCGGCAGAATTATAAAATAAGGAACTTCCTTTTTGACTATTAGCAATCGGGCTTACTTCAACCCCAGCACTACAATTTGAATACCAACCACTAAGACCACTTTCAAAATCATAACTGGCTAGTAATTGAACATCATTACCACGGTTACCATTATATTCTCGACAACCGGCTTGAGCCGCTTGGCAAGATTTCCCTTCTCCAGGAATGCCTTGATAAACACAAGCATTTTGACTTGTATCCCATTTACCACCATTTAAACAAGTAAGACAAGTGGCATTCTGACTATTCCAGTAAGTTTCGTCACCACTACTATTACAATCAACTTCAGTCTTGGCGGTCGGATGAAGATTGTTTGCATTTAAACGATAATTAAAACAATTATCAGAACAAGTTATAACTCTTGAGATTAAACGATAAGAAACTTGTCCGGAAGTATTTCTAAACTCCCGACAATCAGGATTATAACGCGGATCGCTAATTGGCAAACCAAAAATAGCGCTACAATCAGCCGTCGCTTGATTACCACTTGCTAAAGGATTATTGTTAGTATCCTTTTGTAAGCTATAAGTTTTAATTTGGTAACCACTAGCTGAGCTTTCCCAAGTATAAAAATTAGCACATTGAGCAGAGTTAGGTTTAATACACTGTTTTAATTCAGAGTAATATTCTTTTCCCTCACCTCCCTGAGAAATTGCATCTAAATTAGTAAATTCATTACAACCAACCGCTGATTGAATACACTTAGTAGCTGAAGTCGGAATTAAATTTTGAGCTTCAATCGGATTGAAATAGGTTTCTTTAGCAATATAAACATCATAACCAACACATTCCCCAGCACAATAATCAGTATTGCTTACCTGAGCTGGAGTCGAAAAATTATCATAAGTATTAGTAAATAACTCACAACCAACTTCATCCTGATTACATTGTCTAGCATAGTTAGAACAAATAGCCGGAGCATCACTTTTTAAAGTATAGTTCTTTGAAGCCGAAACAGCGTCAACATAACAAGTTTCATGTAAATAAGTTGGTAATAGTTTTTGACTAAAATGAGCGGTTAATAAATTTCCAGTTCTACTAATGTAGCTACCATAACTATTATAATTAGTTTCTAAATCACTGACTTCAAGCTTAATATTTTTAACATAGAAATCAACTGAAGCACCAAAGCCAGCAAAAGAAAATTTCGGTTCATAAAAACCAGAAGAAGCGTTAAGAGTCACACTAATTCTTTGCCAATAACCGCTTTGATTAACAACCGAAGATACTTGTTTGTCGCCAGGATTTAAATACATTTGCACCCTGTCGCCGCTAAATAAGTAAATATCAGCGCTTAAGGTATAATTTTGATTAGCTAAAATCTGTAAATTTTCAGGGAAAACCTCAGCGCTTGATTCAAACCCAGCCCCGTTTGATCCAGAAATTTTCATAGCTCTTGAATTATCAGTAAAATCAGGAACTTCATTATTAGTATCAATAATTTGAGCGCTAGCACCAGCCAATAATCGCCATGGTCCGATATTGGCGCCAACTTGCTCAAGGCCAAAAAAATTAAAAGCTGAATCAGTTACTAAATTAAAGCCCCAAGTTGACTTAATTCGCATCAACTCAGAACAACCTTCATTTTGAGCATTACAAGAAACTAAATTTTTATTAAAAAATAAATTATTAGAAAGATTCCAAGAAATTGAATTATTATCATTATAATTACCAAACAAAGAATAACGACGACAACCGGCCGAATCCGCATTACAATCACCATAATCAATGGTATTTTCTAGATACGACGCGCTTTCTTGATTACTTGTATTAACAAAAGTTTGACAAGTGTTATTTATCGGAGAACAAGAATTGCTTGTAAAGTCCCAAGTTCTTCGGTCCTCAGTACAATAACCATAAAGATCACAGCCCCCTTCTTTATTTTCTTTAATACAACTTTGATTATCAGCGCAATAATCATCTGAACGAGTAATTATTAATTCTTCTTCGCCAGAAGAACTTGGCACCATTGTCATATTAAGAATATGTGCGCCACTACCAGACTGACCACAATAGTTAAGAGGAGCTTTTAAAACCCAGTTTGGATCTACTAGACCCTGACACCAAGTGATGTCACTGCTTTTAAAATTGGCACTAAACTTATCAAATTTATCACTTTCAGAAAAACAGGCAACTAAATCACCAAAAGTAACCTGTCTCGGGTTAGTCTCGTCAGAAAAAGCTTTTTCAATCGCTACTTCCCAAGCAAGCGGAACAATTCGATATTTTCTTAAAATTTTGACGTTACGTAAAGAATAATGACTATTATAGGCAGAAGCGAAAACATCTTTCTCTATTTTCCAATTCGAATTTAAATAACCTTCTTCAATTGCTTCACCAACAGTTTTTTGTTCAATAATAGCCTGCATGAATCTATCATCAATCACGCAATTGTTTGGGCCAGGATTTCCTGGGTCAGGACAAATTGCCAGTTCAGATAAAACACTATAATCGGATTTGGATTCAAAGTTTGGTTCGATTAAAACTCTGGTTTTCTCTCGCATACTTGAAACCCCAGAAAAATTAGGATCAGCAGCAGCATCAACTAAAGCTGGTCCAGCATCAGCTTTTTTATCAGCCAACTTTCGCATTAAATTATTATAAGCACTAACTGCAAGTTGATTTAAAAATAAATTAGCCGCATCAACAAAAATGTCGCCAGTTGTTTTGCCAAAATTCGCGATTCTAATAGCTCTAGCATCAGCTTCAGCTTTTTTTGCGGCATCAGGCGTTCCTTTTATTTCACCGGCGATATTTTTCACATCAATCCAACCACCAGTTTTTGTGTCCTCCAATAAGGCAATATCTTTTTCATATTGTGATTGTGCCGAAAGATCTGCCCGCGCTAAAAAATAAATTCCTAAATCATTAGCTCGAGGATCGAAGATGCTATCAACCGCTTGTAACCAATTAGGATCATCAAGTGCATCCAATTTTTTACTAATATCATCACCCCAATTACTAATTATTGTTGTCGCCGTACAATTTGGCCCAGTCGGACGATTTTGTGCAACTAAGCCAAGACTAATTTTTAACTTAACTTCAATTGATGAAGGCTGACAGACATTAAAAGAATTCAGATTAGAAGATGTACCTAACTTATTTTTATTAGCACTACCACTAACACAGCTCGTATTTCCAAGTTCACATTGTTTAACGCAAGAGTACCCAGCCCCAACTACTTCCCCCATTGCATCCAAACCTCCCGCACCAACATACTCAATTTGTGAATCCTCTCTAAAGCGCTTAAGGCTTTTTGGGTCAGAAGGGCTGTGTCCATTAGCCTGGTAATAACAATCATTCAAACAATTCTCTAAACGCTTTTCGCAAGAAATCGTTGAAGTTGCATTAGAAGTATCAAGATTTCTCACAAATGTCTCTAAAAATTGGCCGCCTGCTTGATCACCAATTTTTTTCATGTAATCTCCTATGCCCTCAGTTCGAAATAAAGGTTTTTGACCATCGCCGCCAGCGCCAATATAATTAGCGGCGTCATAAGCAATTTTATTTAAAGAACTTTGTAAGGTTCTATTAAAAGCGATTGAACCGGCTTTTTTTAGAGCAACTCCTAATTTTTCCCAAAATGTTTTTCTAATCGTTTCGGTTGTCCTTTGAGTTGCAGCGACAGGATCAACGTTCTGAGCCTTTACTTCTTGAATTTGCAGAAAACTAAAGGAAAGAGCTATGACAAAAATTAAAAAAACCCAATAACCTTTTTTAAGGCTTTTGCGGTTTTTATCTTTCAAAAAAAATAAAAAGTTTTTCATTTTATTTCTATATTATTGATTATTTATTTCTTCTTGCTGCGCTGAAAGTTGCTCACTAACAACCTCAAAATAGGCGGCTTGCAAATCTTCATCATTTATTTGATTTAATTCCTCTTCGCTAAACCCATTGTCTAAAAGTAATTTACGTAAAAAGGCCGGATCGGCTTGACCACTAATTATATCTTCTATTACATCCGTTTCTTCGTCCGGAGTTGTTGATGCTTCATTAGTATTATTCTCAGTTATATCATTAGGACTAACAACAAAACTCGGATCGCTAAGCCCATAACAGCTTTCCCCTTCAGCGCAAAGCGGGTCAGTTTTGTTCTTCATAACTTCGTCATAATCACTTATTCCATCGGAGTCGGTGTCAGCTAAAAACGGAGATGTTCCATGAATATATAATTCATCATAGTCCGAAAGTTCATCACCGTCAGTATCGGTTGTTTGCAGTACATAAGAAGAAAGAACCTCAGCTTCAGATGTGCTTAAATTTTGATTTTTCTGATCAGCAAAATTAAAAGGATTATAAATATTATTTTTTAATTGACGAAAACTTAAAAATAATAAAAAAACGCCGACAACAGTAAAAATAAAAATTACTAGTTTCCGCGTTCTTGAGCTCCTTTTTTCTAATAAGTCCTCTGACGCTGAGCGATAATTTTCAAGCATAAAAAAGTCTTTAGAGACTAAAAATCTATGCCCTTATTATATCATAAATTTATAAATAGTCGCAAATAATTTTTTAAAATCTTCAAGACTTAAATCCTCCGCTCTAATCTTTAAATCAATTCCCGTTAATACTAAACTTTTTTCAAGCTCCAAGGGTTTAATTTCTAAGCCAGCAACTAAATTATTTTTAAGCATTTTTCGTTTAGCACTGAAAGAAATTTTTAACATTCTAAAAAACTTTTTTTCTAAATTTAAGATCTCCTGCTCTAAAATTAAGTCTTCTTTTTTCTTACTAGCTTGAATGATTTTATTAGCAACTAAAAAATCCCGCCAGTTATTATTCTGATTTAAGTCAATTTTAATCACAGCGCTATCAACTTTAGGCTCTGGCCAAAAATTACCGGCTTTAACCTCACGAATAATTTTTGCTTCGCCATAAAAAGCAACCGAAAGAGCTAATAAATTATTATCAGGCGCTTGAGCAATAATTCGATTAGCAACTTCTTTTTGTAACATTAAGGTAATTGACTCTGGCTTCAATTGAGAAGATAAAAAAGTTCTTAAAAAAATTGAACTAATATTATAAGGTAAATTAGCGACTATTTTGTATTTTTGTCGCGCTTCAAAGCCATTTTTTTCAAAAAATGCTCCTAAATTAAACTTTAAAACATCCTCATTAACAATAAAAATATTATCAACTTCCTGAGCAGCAATAGCCATGTTTAAATAAGCAGCAATTTTGTCATCAAGCTCAACGGCAATAACTTGTCGCGCTTTCTCTCCTAATCTCGCCGTTAAAAATCCTAAACCAGGACCAACTTCTAAAACAACATCATCCTCGGAAATTTCTGCAACTTTTACAATCTCGTCATAAATTTTTTCATTAATTAAAAAATTCTGACCCTTAGAGCGAGCGGGTTTTATTTCTAGTAACTGACAAATTTCTCTGGTTTTTTTTAATATTTCAGACATTGTTTAAAAATTTTTATTTAACAACTAAACTAATCAACTTATCATATACAAAGATTTTCTTAGATAACTCTTTCCCAGCAACATAAGTCTTAACTTTTTCATTTTCGAAAGCCAATCTGATAGCATCTTCTTCAGAAATTCCCGCCTCTACCACAAGAATTGCTCTTAATTTACCATTTACTTGAACTGGTAAATTAATTAATTTATCCTTAGCTAAATCTTCTGAAAATTCTGGCCAAGATGACTTAAAAACGCTAGTTTTTTCTCCTAATATTTGCCAAATTTCCTCTGATAAATGGGGTGCAAAAGGAGCTAAAATTTTGATAAAAATTTTCAAATTATCTTTATTTAAAGGCAATTTACCGGTAGTTTGTTTATAGGCAGTGCATTCATTAACAAAAATCATCAAAGCGGAAACAGCGGTATTAAAAGAAAAACTTTCAATATCGCTTTGAACTTTTTTAATCGTTTTATGTAATAAGGAAAGGATTTTTTCTGCTTCAATTTCTGGTTCTAAATCCGTTGAAAAATTGCTTAACAAGTTTTCTACTTTTTCTAAAAATTTTCTAGCTCCAATTAAACCATTAGTGTTCCAAGCAACCGCTTGCGAAAATGGGCCCATAAACATCTCATAAACCCTTAAAGAATCAGCTCCGTATTTTAAAGCAATTTCACTCGGATTAACAACATTACCCCAACGCTTTGACATCTTTCTTCCGTCCTCTCCCATAATTAAACCTACGTGTTGTAATCTTGTAAAAGGCTCATCATAATTTACCACACCAATATCAAATAAAAATTTATGCCAAAAACGCGCATAAATTAAGTGGCGCGTCGCATGCTCAGCTCCGCCGACATAAAAGTCAACTGGCGACCAATATTTTTCTTTTTCTTTATTAACTAAAGCTAAGTCATTTTTAGGATCAATATAGCGTAAATAATACCAACAAGAACCACCCCATTGTGGCATAGTATTAGTTTCTCTTTTAGCAGGTCCGCCGCATTTTGGGCAACTTGTATTAACCCAATCAGAAATTCCGACTAAAGGCGATTCACCAGTTCCGCTTGGTTCATAACTTTCAACTTTAGGCAGTGTTAAAGGCAAGCTTTCTTCGGGAACAGCAACAATCCCACATTTAGGACAATGAATAAGTGGTATCGGCTCACCCCAATATCTTTGTCTAGAAAAAACCCAATCTTTAATTTTATAATTTACCTTGCTTGAACCTAAATTATTTTTTTCTAACCAAGCAGTCAATTTTAAGCGTGCTTCTTCTGAGCTCAAACCAGTAAAATCTCCTGAGTCAACTAAATAACCGTCAGCAGTAAAACAACTTTTTGCGCCAGAAATCATTCGGCCATTAATTTTTTGTCCAATTGAAGTTTTAATTTTCAAGCCATATTTTTCTGCAAATTCAAAATCCCTTTCATCATGAGCTGGAACTGCCATAACCGCTCCCGTTCCGTAATAATTAAGAACATAGTCGGCTACAAAAATTTTAAGCTCATCACCAGTAAAAGGATTAATTGCGTAAACCCCTTCTAAAATAACCCCTGTTTTATTTTTATTCAAATCAGTTCTTTGCAACTCTGTTTTATGTCTAGTAATCTCAAGATAATCTTGAACAGCAGAAAAATTTATTATTTTATCTTTTAACTCATTTAATATCTTATTCTCTGGAGCTAAAACAACATAAGTACAACCAAAAATCGTATCAACTCGAGTTGTAAAAACCTTTATTTCTGATTTACTATTTTTAACTTTAAAAATTATTTCCGTTCCATAACTTCTACCGATCCAATTTTTTTGCATGTCTTTAATTGAATTTTCCCAGTCTGGTAATTTTTCTAAGTCATCAAGTAAACGATCGGCGTAGTCAGTAATTTTTAAAACCCATTGACGCATCGGCTTTTGCTCAACCTCACTACCACATCTCTCACATAGTCCATTTTCCAAATCTTCATTAGCTAGACCGGTTTGACAAGATGGACACCAGTTAATTGGCTCAAAAGATTCATAAGCTAAACCATTTTTCCACATTTGCAAAAAAATCCATTGAGTCCATTTATAATAAGACGGGTCGGTTGTATTAATTTCTCTCTCCCAGTCATAAGAAAAACCAAGAATCGATAATTGTTTTTTAAAGGTGGCAATATTTTCATCAGTCGCTTTTTTTGGATGAATTTTATTCTTAATGGCATAGTTTTCCGCCGGTAAACCAAAGGCGTCCCAACCCATTGGATGTAAGACGTTAAAACCCTTAAGTCTTTTATAGCGAGCAAAGATATCAGTGGCAATATAACCTTTAGGATGACCAACGTGGAGACCAGCGCCAGAAGGGTAAGGAAACATGTCTAAAATGTAATATTTTGGTCGAGAAAAGTCTTCAACCGTCTTATAAAGATTTGAATCTTGCCAAATTTTTTGCCATTTTTTTTCCAAAGCTTGATGATCGTACATATATTTAATTTATTTTAAAGGATTTCCAAAACAACCGGAGCATGGTCTGAACCAATGGTTTTATCTAAAATATAAGCCTTTTTGATTGATTTTCTAAGTTTAGCTGATACGCAGAAATAGTCAATCCGCCAACCAACATTTCTTTGTCTTGCTCCCGCCCTAAAACTCCACCAAGAATATTGGGCTTTACCAGGATTTAAATCACGAAAACTATCAATAAACCCAGACGCTAGAATTTCCGTCATCGAGTCTCGCTCTTCTTTGGTATAGCCCGACTCACCTTCGTTAGCCTGAGGCCGGGCTAAGTCAATTGCTTCATGAGCGACATTGAAATCTCCAGTCATTATTACCGGTTTTTTCTTCTCTAGCTTTTTCGCTAATTTTATAAGTTCTTTGTTAAACTTAATCTTAAAATTAAGGCGGCTTAAGTCCGCTCGGGAATTAGGAAAATAAGAATTAATTAAATAAAAATTTTCGGCCTCTAAAATTTGAGTTCTTCCTTCATTATCAAAATCTCCAACACTAAAACCATTTTTAACTTTAAAATTTTCTCCTTTTTTAATTGAGCTTTCTTTAATGAAAATCGCCGTACCGCTATAACCAGGTCTAATAGCGGGATAATAAAATTCTACATAACCTTTAAAATCAAACTTTTCTTTAATAATGGCGGTAGCAGAAATTTTTATTTCCTGAAGACATAAAATATCTGGCTTTTCTTGAGTTAAAAAATTTAAAAATCCTTTTTTTAAAACGGCTCTTAAACCATTAACATTCCAAGAGATTATTTTCATAAAGTATGTTATAATAAATTTAAACAAAATACTTCGTATTTAAATTAAATTATAACTTAATTTAGATATATTTTCAATTTAAAATTTTTTAAAAAATTTTATGAGTATTTCCGACAGAATTGAGTACGCCAAGATGAAGGCTCGCCACCAGAAAGAACTACCGCCTTGGCATAAAAAATGGTGGGGGGTTTTAATTATCACCTTAGCAATTTTATTGTTTATTCTTGTTTTTCTAGCGGTTTTTTATATTTTTGACGAAGTAAAAAAAATACAAGAAGAAGAATTAAGAAATTCTATAATAATAACAGCTGAAGATAAACTTAAATTAATTGAAGGTAATAATGATAATTATTACCTGGGCGCGCCAAAAACTGGCTTAAGTTCGGAACCGCTAGTTATTACAAACTTTAGTAATTTTTCTTGCGTCTATAGTGCCAAAATTTCTAAAACAATTAGAGAGGCCGCTAAAGAATTTGAAGCTGATGTTCGTTTTGTTTATCGTGATTATCCAAGCCCAGACTCAATTGTTTTATCACTCGGTGCTCGTTGCGCTGGCGAACAAGGTAAATTTTGGGAGATGCACGATTTTATTTTTGAACTTCAAGAAGACTTAGCAATTGTGATTGATGAGGCTGAAAAAAAATATGCCTTAGAACAAATGGCAGAAATTTTGGAACTGGATGTAGAAAGATTTAATAAATGTGTTGAGGATAAAAAATATCTTAACCAAATAAGAAAAGACTATGAGGACGGCGAAAAATTAAAAATCAAAGGCACACCGACTTGGTTTGTTAATGGCTTGGAAATAACTGGAGGCTTAAGTAGAGAAAATTTAATTGAACTAATTCTTGGTTTAAAAAACCTGAATTAAAATTAAAAAATTGTAAATAGTAATGAGAAAATATGAATAATTTAGAACAAATAAGAATACACGGCCGAGGCGGACAAGGCGTTGTAACGGCGGCGGAATTGATTGCGATCGCTGCTTTTTATGATGGACTTGAGGCTCAAGCTTTTCCAAATTTCGGCGTAGAAAGAACTGGTGCCCCAATCCAAGCCTATGCCAGAATTAGTAAGAAAAAAATAACTACTAGAGAACAAATTTATGAGCCAACTGTTTTAATTATCCAAGACTCAAGCTTATTAGATTCGGGAAATATTTTAGCGGGCATCAGCGATAAAACAAAAATCATTATTAATGCTAAAGAAAATCGTTGGGATAAATTAAAGAATAAAAAAAATTTATATTTTTCGCCGGCCACAGAAATTGCTTTAGAAATGATTGGCAAGAATATTGTTAATACTGTTATTCTCGGGGCTTTTGCTAAATATACCAAGCTCGTTTCCCTCGCCTCTTTAAAGAAAGCCATTGAAACAAAATTTAAAGATAAGGGCGAAGAAATTGTTGCAAAAAATATTAAGGCAATTGAAAAAGCTTTTCTTAAATAAATAAAAATATGGCTATAAAAAAATTAATTGCTGAGCCAAATAGCTCTCTTAAAAATAAAACCGGCCCTTGGCGCACTCATAAACCAATTACTGATAGAAATATTTGTATTAGTTGCGGTCTTTGTGCCAAAATTTGTCCCGAAAATTGTATTGAAATGAAAAAAGTTAAAAGCTATGATAAACTAAAGCCAGTAACTGACTATGATTATTGTAAGGGTTGTGCTCTTTGCGTTAAAGAATGTCCGGTTAAGGCAATTAGAATGGAAGAGGATTTTTAATCAAGAAAAATTTTATGATAAAAAATAAAATCACAAAAAAAGCTGATCAGGGAAAGCGAGAAATTCTTGAAGGTTCAAGAGCGGTCGCTTTAATGATAAAAAACATCAAACCAAATGTTATTTCTGCTTATCCGATAACACCCCAAACTCATATCGTTGAAGATCTCGCTAAAATGAAGGCTAACGGCGAAGCGGATTATGAATATTTACGAGCTGAAAGCGAATTCGCCGCCGCTTCTATTGTTTTAGGGGCCAGTGCGGCTGGAGCTAGAGTTTATAGCGCCACTAGTTCACAGGGTTTATTATTAATGGCTGAAGTTGTTCATAACATCGCCGGCATGAGATTACCGGTCGTAATGACCTGCGCTAACCGTGCTATTTCAGCACCGATTTCAATTTGGAATGATCATAGTGATGTAATGAATATTAAAGATTCTGGATTTATCCAGTTTTTTGCTTCTGATTCTCAAGAGGCGGTTAATCAACATCTTCTTGCTTATAAAATTGCTGAAAAACAAGGACTCCCAGTTATGGTCAATATGGATGGTTTTATTTTAACTCATTCTTACGAGCCGGTAATTATTCCAACCAGAGCTAAGGTTAAAAAATTTCTCCCTGATTATAAACCAGCCAAAGGAACCTATCTTGATCCAAAAAATCCCAAAACTTTTGGAGCTTTCTTTCCGCCCGCTTATTATATGGAAACCAGAGAAAATTTACACCAAGATTTAATTAAGTCCCTAGAATTAATTAAAAAAGAATATGCTTTTATGATTAAAACTTTAGGTTTTAATAATAAAGATAATGGCTTAGTTGAATATTTAGGACCAAAAAATCCAAAAATTATTTTAGTTGCTCTTGGTTCACTTAATGGCACTATTTTAGAAACAATAACAAGCGATAAAAAACTAAAAACTTCAGTCGGACTACTAAAAATAAAAACTTATCGTCCCTTCCCCGCTCAAGAAATTATAAAAGTAATAAAAGCAAAAACTCATGTCGCTGTTTTAGAAAAAGCCATTAGCTTAGGACAAGCCGGCCCTCTTTATAATGATGTTGTTGAAGCCTTAAGCGGCCAAAAAAATAGAAGCGCTTTAATTAAAAATTACATCGTTGGTCTTGGTGGTCGTGATATTAGTTCTGAAATAATAAAAAAAATAATTATTGATAGTCCTAAAAAAAATGCTAGCTTAAAATTTTATGGTTAAAAATTTTAAAAAAATAAAATTATTTGTCATATTTTTAAGTTTCTTCTTTTTAGCTTCAGTTTTTGTGACTAAGCCACTTTTCGCTCAAAACACTGAAATCGAAACTATTTATTTTACTCCACAAATAGAAATTCCTTTTTCTTCTATTTCTGGAGAAACTGCAGTTGGCTCTCCGGATCAGGACGGAAACGTTACTAGCGACTTATTAGCGAGATATGTTAAAGCTCTTTATGATTACGGGATAATGATTGGTGGAATTTTAGCAGCAATAATGTTAATGGGCGGCGGTTTAATTTGGCTTACTTCTGGTGGTGATTCCGGTAAAGTTACAAAGGCTAAAAGTATTATTACTGGCAGTATAACGGGGATAGTTATTTTAATGGGTGCTTATTTTATTTTAAATACAATAAATCCAGATTTAGTCCAGATGAAAGGGGTTAAAATGATAATGCCTCAGAATATTAATGACACTGAAGTGACCTGTTGCCATCCGCAACAAGGACCGATAACTATAAGTGTAAAAAAAGTTGGAAATGATTTGTTTTATGCTGATAGCACAAATAAAATTGGGGGTAAAACAAAAGAAGAGGGAGAAATTTTTTCTGGTTGTCAGAAGGAACTTGCTTCAGAAGATTGTAATTCCCAAGATAATGCTAAATGTATAAAAGATGATAAACTAAAACAACATGTTTGCATAAATCCAAACAACAAAATTTGCTGTACTTGTATTATAGGAGATAATACGATTTTGAATAGACACGCATCCTGTCAAGAAAATATTACCCAAGATGAATGCACTAAATTCTGTAATGGAGAATTGAGAAAATATGAAATAGAAGATAATAAAACTTACAGAATCACTGATGACGCTTATCGCATTAAACATAATTTATATAAATGTACCGATACCGCAAGAGGTCAAATCTGTAGCTATACCAGTCAAGGTGGGGCTGGTGGTTCTTGGTAATAAATCTCAAAACAATATGAAAAATATAAAAACAAAAAAATTTCTTTCCCCTGGTCATAATGCTTGCGCTGGCTGTGGTCAACTTTCAGCCGTCCAAGCAGTTATGCGAGGCTTAAACGAGGATACAATTATTGCTAATGCGACTGGTTGCTTAGAAGTTACAACAACAGCCTATCCGCAAAGCTCTTGGGGCTTACCTTGGATTCATTCATTATTTGAGAATGCTTCTAGTGTTGCTAGTGGTATTAATGCCGCCTTAAAAAATAAGGGGAATAAAAAAACAAAAGTTGTGGTTCAAGCCGGTGATGGGGGAACTTATGATATTGGTTTTGGGCAAATAAGCGGTATGTGGGAAAGAGGAGAAAATATTTTATATATTTGCTACGACACTGAAGCTTATTCTAATACTGGTGTTCAAGCTTCCGGAGCGACTCCTTATGGAGCTGACACCACAACTAGTCCAAGCGGCAAAGAATCTATCGGTTCTAATCAGGTAAAAAAAGATATGCTAGCGATTGCTTTAGCTCACGGTTTAAAATATATTGCCCAATCTAGTGCCGGCTTCCCTGATGATATAACAAATAAAGTTAGAAAGGCTCTAGCGACTAGTGGTCCAAGTTATATACAAATCTTAAGTCCTTGTATTCCTGGTTGGAAAATTAAAAATGACGAAGCGGTAATGTTTGGAAAATTAGCAGTGCAAACTGGTTTATATCCTTTAGTTGAATTCGTTGACGGAAAATTAAGTGCTTCAAGTATTAATCAAAATTTTAAAGCTAAATTCGTTGAAGAATATTTAATGAAACAAGGCAGATTTAAGCATTTAAAAAAATCTGACTTAAAATATATTCAAGCTCTGGCTGAAGAAAATATAAAAAAATATATAATATAAGTATGAGCTTAGCGATTTTACAAAAAAATACAACTATCAAATTAGTGAGTTTGATTTTTCTTTTTATTTTACTGTCGCCAACTTTAGTTTCCGCTGCAACTTGTACTGTCAAAACCGAAAGAGTTTCAGGAATAGGGGGTTTAACAGGAACCCCTGCCTGTGATACACGTCTAAACGAAATTAAATCAGATAATAGTAAATGCCCCGGTATTGACACTAGCTTTAGATATCAAGGTGTAGATAGGTTTCAAAATGTTTGTTGTTGCAAGCCAGAGGACGGAACAGGTGTTCAGTCCACGGCGCCAAAATTTGACCCACCTGAATTACAAATACAAATACCTGGCTTAGATTTTGTGGAGGCTGATGTTAATTGTATTAACTCCGGTAGCGGTGCTTATTCATGTTCAGTGAACTGGATTGCTAAATATGTGGCGGCAATTTATAATTACGGCTTGACAATAGGAGGAATCCTGGCTGCCTTAATGTTAATGGCGGGCGGCTTGCTTTGGCTTACTTCAGGTGGTGACTCAGGAAAAGTTTCAAAAGCTAAAGGTTTAATCGCCGGCAGTATCACTGGCTTAATTATTCTTTTTTCCGCTTACATGATTCTTTACGAAGTTAATCCGGAATTAACCGTTTTAAAGCCAATAACTATTGGGCAAATAAAAGATGGCGCTATCGGAGACTCAAGTGTTCCCGTGAGTCCAGCAACCTTTGCTGAAGGAAAAAGTCTATTTTTAAATATAACCAAAATTAATTGTGGAGTTGATTCTTATCCAGAAATGATGAAAAAAGCAAAGGGTAAAATAGTATATTCACAAGCAAAAAGAATGACGGAAGCTCCAAATAATAAAATTTACATGGACTGTTCGAGTTTCGCTAATTTAATAACTGTCTGCGCCGGAAAAGCTCCGGTCCCTGATTATACTGAAACCATGTTTACAAACCAAGCTCGTTTTAATGGGGATATTAATACTTTAAGAGCGGGAGATTTAATTGGCTGGAAAAAGAGTGACGCTAGTGTCAGTAAGAATGGTCACGTATATATTTATTTAGGAAATGGTCGCTTTGGTGATGCTAACGGCTCCAGCGGGACTGGAGATTATAGCCTTAGCCAAGTTTTACAAGCCACCGAAAGACATACCGGTCAAAGCCTGATGCCTTACATGAGAAGACCCTAATTTATAAAGCTCTATCCATCGCTTCATTAGCTAAGCGATCAGCTTCTTTATTTAACTCTCGACGAATGTGAGTGTAATTTATTTTTTCAAAACTTAAAGAAAGATTATGAATTTCTAAAAATAAAGGCGCAAGTTCGGCATTTTTAACTTTATATTCTCGTTTCAATTGTTTAACAACTAATTCACTATCTAAAAAACAATCAAGTTCTTTGGCTCCTAATTCTTTAGCCTTTTTTAAAGCGGCTATTAAAGCCTTATACTCCGCCTGATTATTAGTGGCGACACCAAGATAGCTTGAAATTTCTGCTAATAGATTTTTATTCTCATCATATAAAACAGCGCCAATTCCCGCTGGCCCAGGATTACCACGAGCACCACCATCGCTATAAATAATAATCTTTGTCATAGAAAATATTTTAATTATTATTAATTTCACTTAACTTCAGATCAATAATTTTCAACTGGGGCTCTTTTCTGCCATTAAAATCATTGATATCTAAATAATAAACTAAATCAATAATATCGCCAACTTTCAAGGCCTCATATTTCTTAGCATCGCCAAATGATAGGGCCCAAAAAGAATGATTTCTTAAACTTGAATTATCAGAAGAAATCAAACGAAGTTTGATGTGCTGATTTTCAAAACCCATCAAATTAATATCATTTATTTTTAATTCATAAGACACAAAACGAGGTTGCGGATTGTGTTGACCGAAGGGGGCGAGTTGTTCAATTTTTTCTAAGAGCTCTAAATTAATTTCTGAAAAATTAAGCTCGGCTTCAATTTTTAATTTCGGGATTAAATCCTTTTCACTTAAAACAGAGGCGAGTTCTTCAAGCTTCGCTTTAAATTTTAAGAGCTTTTCTTCACTTTTAACCGAGAGCCCACAAGCCATCGGATGCCCACCATATTTATCAATATAATCAGCACTAGCCTCAATTGCTTCAATTAAATTAAAACCTTCAATTGAACGACCCGAACCTTTGAAATTTAATTTTTTTGGTATAACTTTATTCAACTTAGTATCAAATTCAAAATCTTCAACTAAGCGAGTAATAATTAAAGTGGGACGATAATATTTCTCAGCAATTCGCCCCGCCACTAAACCAATAACCCCTTCGTTCCAAATTTGGCCTTCAGCGGCAATACCAATAATTATTTTTGGTAAATTATTTTTATCAATCTGATCTTCAACCTGAGAGCTAATTTCTTCAGTAATTTTTTGACGACTAATATTTCTTTGATTTAATTCCTCAGCGAGTATAGCCGCTTCATCTTCATCACCAGTGGTTAAAAGAGCGAAGGCGCTATTGGCATGAGCCAAGCGACTGGCAGCGTTAAGACGTGGACCAATTTGCCAACCAATATTCCAAGCTTCAAGCTTTTTATCGCTATTAATATTAGCGACTTCCATTAATTTATTAAGGCCAAGACGCTTTTTTTTATTTAAAACTTCAAGTCCTTTTTTAACTAATAACCGATTTTCGCCAAGCAAGCTAACCATATCAGCCACGGTACCAACCGCAACTAAATCTAAAGTCCGATCACTAATTAATTTTTTTTGTTTTGGCTCTAAATTTGATTTATAAAGAATGGCGCTAATTAATTTAAAAGCAACGCCAACACCAGCTAAAACTTTAAAAGGATATTTCTCGCGCTTATCAGCCGGATCAATAAATAAGCAACTTGGATAATCCTCTTCTTTTTCTGGCAAAACATGGTGGTCGGTAATAATAATATCAAGTCCTAATTCTTTAGCGTAATCAGCTTCTAATTTATTTCTAATTCCATTATCAACGGTAATTAAAAGTTTAAATCCTTGTTCGGCAATAGCTTTTAGAGCGACTTTATTTAAACCATAGCCCTCAGAAACTCTGTCCGGTAAATACACTTCTACCTCAGCTTTTAAAGTTTTTAAAGTCTCAAGCAAGATAACGGAAGAAGTAACGCCGTCAGCGTCATAGTCGCCATAAACCACAATTTTATTACCGGCTTTAATGTGAGAAATAATTAAATCAACCGCCGCCGTCATATCACGAAATAAAAAAGGATTATAAAAATCTCCTAATTCACCTTCGTTTAAACCAAGTTTTAAATCATCTCTTAATTCTCCAGAAATAAATTCCTTAATCTCTAGAGCTGTAGTCAAACCACGATTATAAAGCAACTGCAAAAGGACTGGATCAAGATTCGGATTATCTTGAAAAAGTTTTTCTGGAGCAGAAGTTTCTAATTGCCAAATTTTCATGTAAATATTTTAATTAAAAACCAGTCATTGAGGTCCAAGCCACCATAGAAAAAATCACCATAATTGAAACGAGGAGCCAAAAAACTTTCATCAATTTTTTCTTTTTCATATTATTATTTTATCTTTTTAAAATCTTAACAAAAGTATCAGAAGGAATCTCAACACTACCTTTCCCGGCCGCCATCATTTTCTTTTTTCCCTTTTTTTGTTTTTCTAACAATTTACGTTTACGACTAACATCACCACCATAAAGCTTAGCAGTCACATCTTTTCTCATCGCCGGAATTCTTTCGGCCGCAATAACTTTCGCCCCAATAGAAGCCTGAATTTTAACAGCAAACATTTGACGAGGTAAGCTATCTTTTAAAATTTCCACTACTGCCCGACCCTCACGATAAGCATCCTCGCGATAAATAATTGTTGCTAAAGACTCAACAATATCATCGGCTACTAAAATATCAAGCTTCACAACATCAGCCTCGCGATAATCTAAATAATCATAATTAATTGAAGCATAGCCAGCGGAAACGCTTTTTAACTTATCATAAAAGTCAGTTAAAATAGCCGCTAAAGGCATTTCGTAATGAAGTAAGACCCGACTACTTTCGCCCTCGGAAGATAAATATTCGGTATTGCGATAAATTCCTTTTTTCTCTTGGGTAAGTTTAATAACATTACCCATATAATTTTTGGGGACAACAATATCAAGTTTAACCCAAGGTTCTAAAATTTTAGTTATTTGATTTGGCTCTGGTAATCTCTGCGGAGTTCTAACTGTTATCTCCTCACCATCAGATTTTATAACCTGGTAAGCAACGCTTGGAACTGTAACGATTAAATCTAGTCCATATTCTCGTCTTAAACGTTCTTGAAAAACTTCAAGGTGAAGTAAGCCTAAAAAACCACAACGGAAACCAAAACCAAGAGCGTCAGATCGCCCCGGTTCATAAGACAAAGAAGCGTCATTTAATTTTAATTTTTCCATCGCATCGCGCAAATCCTTAAAATCATTACCTTCACGAGGAAAAATTCCAGCATAGACCATTGGCCGAACCTCCTCGTAACCTGGTAAAGGATTTACATTCGTACCAAAAGAAGAGCCCTGTCCGGCACAAAGCGTGTCGCCAACACGACAATCGCCGACTTGTTTAAAGCCAGTAATAACATAACCAATTTCGCCCGAATCAATCACCCCAGTTGAAAAATAATCAGGTTTAAAAAAACCACAGTCTAAAATTTCGCTTTCTGCCTTAGTAAAAAGTAATTTTATTTTATCGCCCTTTTTTAATTTTCCATTAAATACTCGAACATAGGCAACGACGCCGCGGTAGGTGTCGTATTTAGAATCGAAGATTAAGGCGCGGGGAGTTGTTTCGTTATCTTGAATTAAATCTTTTGGCGAATCGCCAACGCTAATAATTCTTTGTAAAATTTCTTCAACGCCGGCGCCAGTTTTTCCGGAGGCACAAATTATTTCTTCTTCTTTACAACCAAGTAAGTCAATAATTTCTCTTTTTGCTTTTGGGACATCGGCGGCGGGTAAATCTATTTTGTTAATTACTGGGATAATCATTAAATCCTGAGCGAGAGCTAAATATAAATTAGCTAAAGTCTGTGCTTGGATTCCTTGACTCGCGTCAACTAAAAGAACAGCGGTCTCTACCGCCGCTAAAGAACGAGAAACTTCATAGGAAAAGTCCACATGACCCGGAGTGTCAATTAAATTCAAACGAAAACCTTGGTATTCCATCGTGGCCGGTTGTAATTTGATTGTAATTCCCCTTTCTCTTTCAATATCCATCCCATCAAGAATTTGATCTTTCATCTTGCGCTTATCAACCGTCCCCGTTATTTCTAACATTCTATCAGCTAAAGTTGATTTTCCGTGATCAATGTGGGCAATAATTGAAAAATTCCTAATTTTTACTATATCTTTCATAATTTTATATTTATCATCTGCTTCTCTGTCCCTCTATTCTTCCATAAGCTAGCCCCGCGGTCAAGCCCAAAAAACTCTCAAATTAAAGACCGCGCGCCTCTCCCTGATCATCAAGTTTAACCTTTTTAAAAGGAAAACGGCGTTTTAAAGACTCCATAAAATCTAATAATTCGGCGCTACGCAAAAGATAACAAACAAATCCATAAATTAAAGTGCCAACTAGAGCCGCTGAAATAAGTTGGACAAAAACCCCGCTAAATTTTGTCATATCAATATAGGGCCAAACTAAATACTTAGTTGCTTGAGCACCGAGCCCAGCTAAAATTGCCGCGATACTAAATTTAGCGACTGAGAAGGCAATTTCTTTAAATTTAATCGCTCCCGTTTCAAGATATAGCCAGAAAAATAATAGCAGAAAATTTAAAATGCTTGAAAACGAAAAAGCTAGAGCGAGGCCAGCGACGCCCATGGTTTTGGAAAAGAAAAGAGATAAAATAATGTTAACAAAAACCGTTATTAAGCCTAAATAAAAAGGCGTTTTTGAATTATGTCTGGCGTAAAAAACTCTAACTAAAAGCGGGATAGTTGCTTGAGCAAATAAACTCATAGAGAAAAAAGCTAAAGTATTCATCGTTAAAATTGTGTCCTGCCAGCTAAAATTCCCTGTTCCAAAAAGAATTCTAACAATTTGAGCTCGCAAAACTATCATTAAAACTGTCGCTGGAACAATGAAAAATAAAATTTGCCGGAAAGCCTGAGAAAAACTTTTAGCCAGACTTTCTTTATTGAAGGCAAAGGCAGATAAAGAAGGAAAGGCAGCAATAGCAAAAGAAATGCCAAAAATTCCCACCGGAAAAGACTGAAGATTATTAGCAAAATTAAAAACCGTTAGAGATCCGACCGCTAAACCAGAGGCTAGAGCGGTAATTACTAACAAATTAACTTGAGAAATTGCTAAGCTCATCATGCGCGGAACCATTACTTTAAAAATTGTTAAGACATTTTTATCCTTCAAAGACAAACGAAAAGAATAACGGAATCCTAGACTATAAATTGTTGGTATTTGAATTAATAAGTGAAGTAAAGCCCCTAAAACAACGCCCCAGGCTAAACCGACTTGGCCATAAATATCAACTAAATAAACAGCGCCAAAAATAATGCCTAAATTATAAAAAATTGGCGCCAAAGAATACACAAAAAAGCGCTTAAAAGATTGGAGCATCCCACCAAAGATTCCCGAAATCCCTAAAAGTATCGGCGACAAGAACATTATTTTAGTTAGATGTGCCGTTAAGGCTTGGTCGCTTAAATTAAAACCAGGGGCAACAATTTTTGTTAAGAAAGGTGCAAAAATAAAGCCTAAAATAGAAAGAAGGGCGAGAGCAAAAAATAGAATTGTTAAAACATTACTTGATAAAAGCCAAGCTTCTTTATTGACTTGATAATTTTCCGCTGAAGTTTTTTTGTCACACTTATAATCCTTAATTAACTTGGTAAAAACGGGAATAAAACCGGCCGATAAGGCCCCTAAAACAATTAAGCCATAAATTAAATCGGGAATTTTAAAAGCAGCAAAATAAATATCTAATTCTTGACCAGCGCCAAATTTACCCCCCAAAATACGATCGCGAAGAACTCCTAAAAGACGAGAGGCTAAAGAAGAAATCGCGACCAAGGCGGCAGCAACGGTAATACTATTTATTTGTTTCTTAAAAATATTTTTTAACATTTTATTTTTTTGCTTTAAAGCGTAAATCAATTAAAGCGATTATTAGCCAAAATAGAAAGAGGAGATTTAAATTTAAGTAAGCACTAATTAAACCTTTTAAAACTATATCCAGAATAAAAAAGGCAGCCACTAAAATACTAAGAAAATAAAAAAATTCTCGTACAAAAATTTTCAATATTTCTTTTTGTTTTTCATTTAACTTTTTCATAAAACTTTTGGGCCTCGGGTTTATTTTATTTTTTAATAAAGCTTATAATTTTCTCCCCCAAACTTCTTCCCTCAACTTCAATTTTAATTTCTTTAATTCCTAAATAATTTTCCCCGCCTTCGGTTAACTCTAAACCCGGAACAGAAATGACAAAAGAGTAATAATTATTATTTAAGTAAGCCGAGTTTAAATCAAATTCTAAACTAGCAACTTTATAATTTTTCTCTTTTTTCGGCGACTTATAATTACTTAAAAGATAAGAAGCTGAACCGCTAGCAGAAAAAAATCTATCCATCTTTTCTGGCAAAGCTTTAAAAAACTTAGTATCAGGCAAGGCAATAAAACCATTTAATTCAATCAAAACCCCGCTTTTCTCAAGCTTTAATTCATTTAAATATTTTTCTTCGTCTTTAGCTTCTAATAATAAACTACTATAAGTTTTATCAAGCTCAAACTTTTCTTCGTTTAAAAAAAGTTGACCTAAAGATTCAGTTTCAAAAGTTTTAACTGATAAAAATTTAGCTTCAGTAGAAATTTTAAGCCCCTCGCTATAAACGGGCCAAAATTTATTAGCAAAAACGAGTTGATCGGAAGAGCTTTCTATACTTTCAATTATAATATCATTACCAGCTTTAATCTCAACTTTATATAAGGCCCCCTTCTCAGCTAAACCCGAGAAACGGAGCTCGCCAATAGATGTTCCCTGGCGATTTTCATTATCAAAACTATCATTACGAGTTGCTAAATCAAGTCCCGTTAAATTTTGGCTGGCAATTAAATTATTATCTAAATAAATATTAACTTTCACAATTTCTTGACCGCTATTCAAGTTTAAATCACGAAAATCAAAATTTAAAAACCACTTACCCTGATTAAAATAATTAAAAAATTGATGCTCGCCACGAAGAGCTTGGTTTATTTTTACTGAACGAGTTAAATTGTTGGCCGGAGCTTGATATTTATAATCATTATTATAATTATAAAAAACGGCACAACTCAAAGGCCCGCCAACACAATTTTCTAAGCGTCCTTCGGAAAAATCAGCGGAAAATTCAAGCCCATTATTATAAATTTTTTCTCGTTGTAAAATTAAAGTTTCGCCGTCATCAACAATTCTATCCCAAGAAAATTTTAAGTCATCAATAATTTTATTTTGTAAGGGCTTGAGTTCATAATTTCCATTGAGCCCTCCCTTTAATAAACCAAGTTCAATTATCGGCGTTGCTTCAGCTAAATTATCAAAATATTTGATTGTTATTTTTGCTTTTGAAAAAGAACGAGGGGTATAAAAATTAAAATAAACTGGTTCGGCAATAATTTTTAAATAGCTTTTAGCTTTAGAGTCTAAACGAATACCCGGTCTAAAATCAAGCATAGTTCCGCGGGCTGAAAAAAAATTATTAGTCCAAGTTTTTTTATAACTCGCCTTTCCGCTAGGAACGACTTTAAGGCAGAAAATAAGAACTAAAATAACTAGCAAAAACACTCCGAAAACAAGTCGGAGCTTCAAATTAAGCGGCCAATTTTTAAATTTAGTTATTTTCATTACTCCTTAATCTTAGCTTATTTTGCCAAGATTTTCAACGGGCTGTCTTAATATTTGCTTTTATTAGAAATAAAGTTATTCAAATTTTCTAAACGATGAGTTTTTTAAAAAAAGACCCGCGATGTTATTGCGGGTCTGCGACTCCTGTCTTGATTAATTAGTTTGTTCCACCTCTTTTTTTGAATCTGGTAAATTAACAATAAAAAATGTTATTACCAAAGAGGCAGTGTTAAGTCCGAGCATTAAGCCGTGCTCTTTGAATAGAATAACCCAGACAAACAACAAGCCAATTAAGCCACAAAATAAGCAAATAGCTTTAAACAGTAATACCTTTCTTGTTAGCGTTAAAGGCCATTTATTAGATACGTTGGCCAATGTCATTCCAGCAATCATTGGACCTAAAACCGGAAGAAAAGAAAGGATTGCAGACAACCCAACCGTTATCATTTTAGTCAAAATTTTCTTAAAAATATCGCCATAGCTTCATAACCAAAAAACAAGCCCCAAAATTGGGGCTTGTTTTTATATAGTAGATTTCCTTTAAAATTTTTACTCACTCTCGCTATAATCACCTCTAGCCTTCTTCCCCTTATAACCAGTCCCGGCCGGGATTAAACAACCGATAATAACATTTTCCTTTAAGCCTTCAAGATAATCAATCTTACCGCTAACCGCTGCGTCAATTAAAACACGAGAAGTTTCTTGAAAAGAAGCGGCTGATAAGAAGCTATCGGTTGATAAAGAAGCTTTAGTAATACCCATCAATAATCTTTCACCCTTAGATTTCTTCTTCATCCCCTTATTAGATCTTTCTAAAACTTCTTCCTCAACAACTTCACCAGGTAATAAACTGGTTTCACCTGATTCCTTAATTAAGAAACGAGAGAACATCTGTCTAGCAATAATTTCAATATGCTTGTCATTCAAAGGCTGACCTTGAGAAGAATAAACATATTGAATTTCGGAAATGATATATTTCTGAGTTTCAAGTTGTCCCTTTAATTTATAAAGCTCACGTAAATCTAAACTGCCCTCAGTTAATTGGTCACCTTTTTTCACAACATCACCATCTTTAACCATTAACATTGTTCCCTTCAAAATTGAAAACTCTTTAACTTTCTCAACTTCGTGTTCAACCGAAACGTATTTAGCACTAACCTCAGCTTTACCGCTTGATTTTGATTTAACAACTTCGGAGCCAACCTTAAATAATTCAGTATTTTTAGAAACAACCACACCATCTTTAATCAAAACTTTAACTTCAAGCTTTCTAGTATCTTTAGCAGTTAGACCACCAGCCAACTTAAGCTCATTAACTTTTTCCGAAAAATAATATTTGTCTTGTTCGCTCCCTCTAAATTTAAGACTTAAAACTTTAACCTGAGGATTATCAACAATAATTTCTTTATTATTTTTATCTCTAATTGTTTTCTTACCAAATTCAACCGAAACTTTAGCGTCAACATCGGCCATCAAAGCTTTCTTCTTAGGGCTACGTGCCTCAAAAATTTCTTCAACTCTCGGCAAACCTTGGGTAATATCGTCGCCACTAGCTACACCACCGGAATGGAAAGTTCTCATAGTAAGCTGAGTTCCTGGTTCACCAATAGATTGAGCAGCAATAACACCAACCGTTGCCCCAATTTTTACCGGTTTATTATAAGCTAAGTCCCAACCATAACATTTAGCACAAATCCCTTTATGCATCTTACAACTCAAAACTGAACGAACCACAATTTCTTCTATCTCAGATTTTTTAAGAAGATCCAAATTTTCTTCATCAATTAATTCCCCGGCCGCTAACACAACCTTACCTTTAATATTAACCGCATCAAGTGCCAAATAACGGCCACTAGCTTTACGGAAAAAATCATCGCCATCTTTTTCAATTTTAGCTCTATTTAAAATCATTCCCTCTTTATCACCGCAATCATCTTTAGAAACAATGACATCCTGAGAAACGTCAACTAAACGACGAGTTAAATAACCAGCATTAGCTGTTCTTAAAGCGGTATCAGATAAACCTTTACGTACACCATGGGTTGAAATAAAGTATTCAAGTACACCAAAACCTTCTTTAAAGTTTCCTTTAACCGGTAATTCTAAAATTGCTCCTGAAGGCGAGGTTACTAAACCTTTCATCCCCAAAATCTGAACCGGTTGAGCCCAGGAACCACGAGCGCCAGAATCAATCATGGAATAAACTGGAAGAATTCCAGTCAAGCCTTTCTTACAAATTTCAGCAATCACATCTTTAGTCTTAGTCCATTCTTGAATAACTTTTGAATATCTTTCACTCTCAGTTAAAAGTCCTTCTTCATATTGCTCATTAATAAGCTCAACATTTTCATTGGCCTGCTTAATTAAAACATCCTTTTCTTTAAAACTCGGTAAATCACCAAAACCCCAAGATAAACCAGATTTAGTAATGTATTTAAGACTGCTATTTTTTAGGCCATCAATAAATTTAACTGTTTCTTCTTCGCCGTAAACACGTAAACATTCACGAATTAAATCTCTGATTTTTCCCTTACCAACAACTTCATTAATAAATCTTAATTTCTCTGGCAATAATTCATTAAAAATTAAACGGCCGATAGTAGTTTTCATCAATTCGCCATTTACCTTAACAAAGATTGCTACATGTAAATCAATCTTATTATTATCATAAGCTAATTTTGCTTCTTCAAAATTATAAAAGTGTTTAGTGTTTTCTTTAGTTTTGGCAGCATAATTATCTTCAACAAAAGTAATATAATAAATACCCCAAACAATATCTTGCCCCGGAGCAACAATCGGTTCACCAGTCGCTGGCTTTAATAGGTTATGGCTTGAAAGCATTAAATCTCTGGCCTCAGCTCTTGCTTCCTTGGTTAAAGGAACATGAACAGCCATTTGGTCACCATCAAAGTCGGCGTTAAAAGCAGTACAAACAAGAGGATGAATTTGAATCGCTTTACCTTCAATCAAAACCGGTCTAAAAGCTTGAATACCTAAACGATGTAAGGTTGGGGCACGATTAAGTAAAACGAAAGCTTCGCGCACAACCTCTTCTAAAATATCAAAAACATCGTCGTGCCCCGCTTCAATATAACGAGAAGCACTACGAACATTATGAACAATCTCACGTTTAATTAATTGAGAAATAATGAAAGGTTTAAATAACTCTAAAGCCATGATTTTCGGTAAGCCACATTGATCCAAATTTAATTTTGGATTAACAACAATTACCGAACGGCCAGAATAATCAACCCGCTTACCTAACAAGTTTTGACGGAAACGACCCTGCTTACCCTTTAAAGTATCAGCCAAAGATTTTAATTGTCTTTTTTGTCCGGTTGAAGCAACAACAGTCTTAGTATGACGAGCACTGTTATCAATTAAAGCATCCACCGCTTCTTGAAGCATTCTTTTTTCATTACGACAAATAACTTCCGGCGCATTAAGTTCGGTTAATTGTTTCAAGCGATTATTACGATTAATAATACGACGATATAAATCATTTAAATCAGAAGCGGCAAAACGACCACCATCAAGCGCAACCATTGGTCTTAGATCTGGTGGAATAACTGGGACGATTGTCATAATCATCCATTCTTGACGAATATTATTATTATGAAAACTCTTAAGTAATTTTAATCGTTTAACTAATTTTTCTTTTTTAACTTCGTTCGCTTCTTTTAATTTCTCTTCCAATTTATCAATACTTGATTTCAAATCAATTTTAGCTAATAAACCTCTAATCGCTTCAGCACCAATAGAAGCTTCAAAAACATGACCAAATTTCATGCTTAAACTTTGATAGTCACTTTCCGACAAAATCAAAAGTGGGCGCAAATCTTTCAAATCTTTTTGGACTTGAACAAAATCCTCCTCTAAACTAGCAAGTTTTTCTTCCTTCTCTACTAACAAGGCTTTTTTATCAAGACCAGCTTTTTTTTCATCGCCTTCAGTTAAATTATTCAAACGATTTTTAAAATCATTTTCAATACTCTTAACTTTAGCTTTATATTCAGATTTAACCTGTTCAATTGTCGCCTCCTTTAAGCTTTCATCAACATCGGTCACAATAAAACTAGCATAATAAATAACTTTTTCTAAAGATTGAACACCGATATTTAAAAGCAAGCCGATTTTTGAAGACAAGCCTCTTAAAAACCAAATATGAGTTGCAGGAATTTGTAGAGTAATGTGACCTAAACGTTCACGACGAACAACGCTTCTTGTAACTTCAACACCACATTTATCGCAAACGATTCCCTTATAACGAATTTTTTTATATTTACCACAAGCACATTCCCAATCCTTAGTTGGTCCAAATATTTTTTCACAAAACAAGCCTTCCTTTTCCGGCTTTTGGGTGCGGTAATTTATCGTCTCGGGACGAATAATTTCACCGTGTGACCAAGACAAAATGTCTTCAGGGCTGGCCAGCTTGAGTTTAATTGCCTCAAAATCACTGGTTTTTATCGGATTTAGCATATATTATGATCTTAATTTATGAAAAATATTTTATTCTAACTCTTCCGCCACATTTTCATCTTCAACTACGGGCTCCTCAATAGACTCAAGTTTTTCCTCGGGAATATCTTCGTCAGCAATAATTAGAGCCGCTTCCTCAGAAGCAACTTCTTTTAAATCTTTAAACTCAGCTCGTTCTTTTTCTTGGAAATCTCTATCTAATTCAGTTAAAACTTCGGAAGAAACTTGTCCGTCTCCACCTAGAAGTTCAACGTTAAGACCTAAACCTTTAAGCTCACGAATTAAAACATTGAAAGATTCGGGAACATTTAATTTTTCAATCTCTTCACCTTTAATGATAGCTTCGTAAGCCTTGCTTCTTCCTGGAACATCATCAGATTTAATTGTTAACATTTCTTGTAAAGTGTGGGCGGCACCATAACCTTCAAGAGCCCAAACTTCCATTTCTCCAAATCTTTGACCGCCAGATTGAGCCTTTCCGCCCAAAGGTTGTTGGGTAATTAATGAGTATGGACCAATTGAACGTTGATGAATCTTATCTTCAATCATGTGATTAAGTTTAAGCATGTACTTATAACCAACGGTAATTTTATGATCATAAGACTCACCGCTCTTTCCATCAAAAAGAGTAATTTTTCCGTCTTCTGGTAAACCAGCTTTTCTAAGCTCATCTCTAATATCTTGTTCTTTAATTCCGTTTAAAGCCGGGGTCATAACTCGATAACCATTTTTCTTAGCCGCAAAGCCAAGGTGAGTTTCAAGTAACTGACCCAAGTTCATACGAGAAATAATACCAAGAGGAGATAAAATTACATCAATCGGGGTTCCGTCAGCCATAAAAGGCATATCTTCAATCGGAACAACTCGAGAAATAACTCCTTTATTACCATGACGTCCAGACATCTTGTCACCAACTTGAATTTTTCTTAGGTTAGCAACGGAAACTCTAATTGACTGTAAAACACCAGCCGATAATTTATCCCCTTCTTCACGGGAGAAAACTTTAATATCAACAACTTTTCCGTGTTCACCGTGTTCTAGATATAAAGAAGAGTCACGAACATCTTTAGCTTTATCACCGAAAATTGCTCTTAATAGTTTCTCTTCAGCTGATAAAGTTGTCTCTCCTTTTGGCGTAATTTTACCAACTAAAATATCGCCACTTGAAACTTTAGCGCCAATTCTAATAATTCCATCCTCATCAAGATTTTTTAATTTCTCTTCAGAAATATTTGGGATATCATTAGTAATAACTTCTGGCCCCAACTTTGTATCACGAACGTCAATTACATAATTTTCGATATGGATTGAAGAATAAACATCTTCTTTAACCATTCTTTCAGAAATAATAACCGCGTCTTCATAGTTAAAACCTTCCCAAGTCATAAAGGCAACCAGAATATTTTTTCCTAAAGATAATTCCCCATTATCAATCGCTGGACCATCAGAAATAACATCACCTTTTTTAACCTTATCACCAACACTAACAATCGGATGTTGGTTTAAGCAAGTTGAATAATTAGAGCGCAAAAATTTATTTAAAGTATAAACTTGTTTTTCTCCTTTTTTAGTAGTTAATTCGATTGAAGCGCCATCAACAGCCGTAATTTCTCCATCCTCAGAAGCAATAACAACATGTCCGCTATCAATCGCTGCCCGAGCTTCAACGCCAGTACCAACAATCGGTGCTTCAGTCTTTAATAAAGGAACAGCCTGACGTTGCATGTTTGTTCCCATTAAAGATCTTTGTCCATCGTTGTGTTCCATAAAAGGAACTAAAGAGGTTGCAATAGAAATAATTTGGTTCGCAGCAACGCCAACAAAATCAATTTTATTAACATCTTCCATCCCTGGTTCACCAAACTTTCTAACTTCAAATTTTGTTACCAAAAAACTTCCGTTCTTATCAGTCGGAATAGTAGCATCAGCCGTAATATATTTTTCTTCTTCAAAAGCATCAAGATAAACGATTTCATCAGTAACATGACCACCATTTTTATCATGAATAACTTTTTTATAAGGAGCCTCTAAAAATCCATAAGTATTTAATCGAGCATAACTAGCTAAGTGACCAACCAAACCGATGTTTGGTCCTTCCGGAGTAGCAATCGGACAAATACGACCGTAGTGAGTAGTGTGGACATCTCGAACGTCAAAGCCAGCTCTTTCACGAGTTAAACCACCCGGACCCATAGCGGAAAGACGGCGCTTATGTTCGAGTTCGGCTAAAGGATTAGTTTGATCCATGAACTGAGATAACTGAGAAGACATAAAGAATTCCCGAACAACCCCAATAACTGGACGAGCATTAACAAGTTTTGAAGGAGTTAAAGAAGAAACATCAGAAGTTGACATTCTATCTTTAATAATTCTTTCCATTCTAGCCAAGCCAACTCGGAAACGATTTTGAATTAAACCGCCAATCGCCCGAATACGGCGATTACCAAGATGATCAATATCATCTTCCGGCTCTTTAGTAATATTTAATCTTATTACCTCTTTTAAAATTAAGATTAAATCTTCACGACGCAAAATTCTATTTTCTTTTTTTGTGGCTGATAAATCTAAACCAAAACGACGATTTAATTTATAACGACCAACGCGTCCGAAGTCATAACGATCAAAGCGGAAGAACATTGAATAAATGAGTTGTCTAGCATTTTCAGCTGAAGCTAAATCTCCTGGTCGAATACGACGATAAACTTCTTGTAAACCCTCGGCCTCATCTTTAGCTGCGTCTTTTTCAATCGTTGCCTCAATGAAGGTCGGCTCTTCTTCATTTTTAACTAAATCAACATCAGTAAATAATTTTTTAATTTCTTCATCACTTGAATAACCAAAAGCTCGAAGTAAAGAAGTTGCTGCGACTTTTCTTTTGCGATCAATTCTAACCCAAAGAACTTTATTAGAATCAGTTTCAATTTCTAACCAAGCGCCACGATTAGGAATAATTTTTGCACCATAAGTTTTCTTCCCCTTAATAAAATCAGCGGTAAACATAACCCCGGCCGAACGAATAAGTTGGGAAACAATAACTCTTTCAATTCCATTAATAATAAAAGTTCCGTTACCAGTCATCAAAGGAAAATCACCTAAGAAAATTTCTTGATTAATTGCTTTACCAGTTTTTTTATTTAATAATCTTGCTTTAATACGAAGAGGAGCTTCGTAAGTAATATTTTTGTCCCGACTATCAATCTCAGAAAATTTTGGTTCATCAAGATAATAGTCGTCAAAGTATAACTCTAAATCACGACCAATAAAATCGGTCACTGGATTTATTTCATCAAAAAGTTCGGCTAAACCTTCTTTTAGAAACCATTTATAAGAATCTGTTTGAATCTCAATCAAGTTAGGCATTGGCACCGTTGACAGAGAATCGGAAAATGATTTCCTCTTGGACATAATATTGGACATAGATAATATGTTTAATTAGAAAATAAAAAAAATCGCTTAACACAAAAAACCCCACCCCAAACATGGCTCGAGTTTCACTTTATTAAGTTAACTATTTTTTTGATAAATCACTTTTTTTAAAAGCTAAAAAAGTGTTAAGATAGCTTTATATTATTATATTTTTTATCTTTTGTCAATACACATCTTTTCCACAACCAGCTCTTTAACGGTCTCAGTCTCATTCCAAGGACTTTTTCTGCCCTGAGCTAAACAAATAAATTGTTCTGCTCCCTTACCAGTAAAAAGCACTAAATCGTCTTTTTTGGCTAATTCTATCGCTTTTTTTATGCCTTCACGCCTATCTAAAACCTTAAACAAGTCTTTACCAAGCTCTTTGCCCTCAAGTTCTGCCCCGCGAGCGACTTCATTAATAATCGTTGCTGGATCCTCATCATAAGGATCCTCATTACTCACAACAACTATATCGGCTTTTTTGGCTGCTAAGGCTCCTAAAATAGGCCGACGAGCTTTATCGCGTCCGCCCCCGGTTGAACCAAGAAGATGAATTAATTTATTATGAGGAATTAAATCAATAATTTTATAAAGATTTCCTAAAGCCTTGGGCTCAAAAGAATAATCAACAATCGCTTTAAAATCTTGGCCAAGATCTATTATTTCAAGCTTCCCTGCTAAAGCCTTAACGCTTTCAAGCCCGGCTTTAATTTGGTTTTTATCAAGTCTATGATTAAGACCAAGAGCATAAGCATTAATTGCATTTTTAGCATTAAAATCACCAAGTAATTTTAGATTTATTTTTTCATCATTAATAATCAGACTAGTTCCTTGAGCATCAACTACAATATCACGGCCAAGAACGAAACTTAAATCATTACTTAAATTCTCTGGCTTTATCTTAGATTTTAAATCCATTAAAAAATCTTCAGACTGAAAAGAACAAATGATTTTTGCTTCCGACCAAAAATTTAAAAAATATTCCGCCTCCGCGTCATCACCATCAACAATAATGGTTTTATTAAGACGTCTGAAATCTAATTTTTTTAATTGACTTCCCGGTTTTACAACCTTTTTGTTTTCATCCAAATGCTTAACGCCACATTTTTTTAAGTGAGCAAATAGTTTCCCCTTCTCTTTTTTATATTTTTCAAAGCTGCCATGAGATTCAATATGTTCTGGATAAATTCCGGTAAATAAAACTGTGTCATAATTAATAAAACGATGACGAAATTGTTTAATTCCTTCTGAGGTTGTTTCAATAACAGCATAAACACAAGAATTTTTTAACATTTTCTTCAAAATCTTTTGAATAAAAAAACGACCCGGCATTGTCATTTTCTTATCATTAAACCATTCTTTTTCCCCATCGGAAAAAACAGCAGTCGAAGTCATGCCGGTTTTGTAACCAGATTCAGTTAACATCTTTTTAATTAAATAAGCAGTTGAAGTTTTCCCAGCCGTTCCCGTAACGCCAATAATAATTAAACGGCGGCTAGGAAAATTGTAAATAAAAGCCGCAAAAAAACTCAAAATAAAATGATAAGCTGGGCTTATAATTTTAAAAAATTTTTGAGGAATTAGTTTTTTAAGCAAGCTAAGCATTTTTAATTTAGGTTTAATTTTGTGTTGATATTTGGTTTAAATCTTTAATTTTATTCATCGCCGAAAGTATAAACTTAAGTTGTTCAATTTTGTCTTCAATTCTAAAAATAATTGAAGTTAATTCCGCTTGTAATTCATGTAGCTCTAATTCTTTTTGATAATGCTCCTGGCTCTTCATAGCGTCGGATAAATCATTAATATATTTATCAATCTTATCTGATATTTCTTTTTGCAAAACTTTTGATTTTACAAAGTCACTTTTTATTTCACTAAGTTGTTCCTGAGCAACCTTAGCATTTTCTATGGGTGCTATTTTTTCTTCACTAGCTAAGCCCTCTTTATTAATAATGTCTCTTGGGTTTTCAAAATTGTTCATCTTCATATATTTAAATTTAATTAACGCGAAAAAAACATCTCATCATCTTCTTCAAAAGGTAAAGTTTTTTCAGTAGAAGAATTAGTTGGCTCTTGTTTTTTTTCATCTTTATTTCTAATATCCTCTAAAATCTCATCCTCGTCATCAATTACTTCTTCAACTTCTTCTTCGTCTAATAAAAGTTCAGCGGCGTTTTTTTCTTCAATTTCATCTTCTGGATCTTCTAAATTTTCTTCAGCTTCATCATCCTTGTTTTCAGTTTCCACTGCCTTTTTATTATTAAAAACCAAAATACCATCATCACTACCGTCAAGCTCTTCATCATCATGATCATGACTTGAGGAAAAATAACTTTCTGGAGCTCTAAAATTATCACGATTATGAATCGGGATGCCGCTTAAAGAGTTTCTGTCAGAATTATAGTCTCCACTATCGATTAAAACATCCCTTGGTTTTGAGCCATTAGAAGCACTAATAATACCACCTTCTTCAAGCATATCTAAAATTTTAGCTGCCCGACCATAACCAATAGAAAGTCTTCTTTGCAGCATTGAAGTGGAAGCTTTGCCGGCCTTAACAATTATTTCTTTTGCTTCTTCAAATAACTCATCTTCATCACCATGAGTTCCGTCTAAACCAATCCCGGCATTACCATTAACTTTTTGTCTATCGGTAACACCTTCAAGATACTCGGCTTCACCACTTTTTTCTTTAATATAATTAACAACATCATTAATTTCTTCATCACTTAAATAAGCACCTTGGATTCTTTTTGGTTTAGAAAATTCAGCCGCAGAAAATAACATATCCCCCTGACCTAAAAGTTTTTCCGCGCCCGATGAATCTAAAATTGTTTTAGAATCAACTAAAGAAGCAACCGAAAAAGCAATACGGGTTGGAATATTAGCTTTAATTAAACCAGTAATAACATCAACGCTCGGTCTTTGGGTGGCTAAAATAAGATGAATACCAATTGCTCGGGACATTTGTGCTAAACGAATAATGGCTGCTTCCATTTCTTTGCCGCTAGTCATCATGAAATCAGCTAATTCATCAATGATAAAAATAATATAAGGTAATTTTTCTTTAGTCACTGCATTGTAAGATTGAATATTTCTTTTACCAGATTTATTTAATAAATCATAACGTCTATCCATTTCATTCAAGCACCACTTCAAAGCGTTAATAGTTTTATTAACATCAGTGATAACCGGAGTTAAAAGATGTGGAATTCCATTATAGGTTGGGAGCTCAACTCTCTTTGGGTCAACCATAATAAAACGTACATCATCAGGATTATTTTGATAAAGTAAAGAAATAATAATTGCATTTAAACAAACTGATTTTCCAGAATTAGTTGCTCCGGCAACTAATAGATGAGGCATCTTGGTTAAATCATAAAGCCAAACCGTGCCAGCAACATCCTTACCAAGAGAAATCATTAAATTATTCTTTCTTTTTTTAAAATTATCATCATCTAAAATTTCTCGCAGACCAACAATCGCCTTAGCTTTATTAGGAACTTCAACTCCAACCAAAGATTTTCCTGGGATTGGCGCCTCTATTCTAATTGGATGAGCCGCTAGAGATAAAGATAAATCATTATTTAAAGTTGTAATTCTTGAAAGCTTTACTCCCTCAGCCGGACGAAAAGTATATTGCGTAACAGTTGGGCCAACTTTTGTTTCGCCCATCTCAACCCCAATACCAAACTTTTCTAAAGTTTTTTTAATTTTTTCCGCGTTGGCTTCAATATCACCACCAACCGCCTTAGAAAATTTATTATTTAAAAGCTCAATTGGCAAATCAATTTTAATTCTCTTCTTCGGCCAAACTATTTTTTCCTGAACCTTAAGAGTACCTTGATGTAAAGCGGCTGGATTAAGTTCTTCCTCAGAAGATTCTCCTCCATTAATTGCTAAATAATCTATCTCTTTTTTGGCCCAAGAACTTAAAACCTCTTCTCGGGCACTATCAATAAATTCCTGAGCTTTATTAGCTCCGTTTTCTTCGTCTTCGTCCTCATACTCATCATCATTTTCAGACTCAATTTTGGTTTTCCCGGAAAAAAGCGCTTGAAAAAATAAAAATAAAGGCAAAAATATTTTAGCCAAGTAAGATTCGCGACCAATTATTTTTGTTAAAGAAGTATTAAAAGTTAAAATAATGGCAATTAAAAATAGGGCGACAAGAATTATGACGCCGCTAAAAAATCCGAAAACATAATTAGTCGCTTGGCTCAAATATAAACCAATATAACCACCCCCTCGTCCAGCTAAAGCTGAAGCTTCCCAAACTTCTTGAGGAATAAAGAAATGAAATAAGCCCTGATAAGAAATAAAAAGTAAAAACAAGCCGAAATAATTAGAAAATTGCAAATAATGTCCAACTTTTTCCGCTATAACTAAAGAAGAGTAGAGAAAAATTAAAGGCACTAACCATTTACCAAAGCCAAAAATAAGTCCTAAATATTTAGCAACGAAACCACCAAAATGACCAGATAAATTAAAAAGTCCCAATAAGCTAATAAGACCAAATACCGCTAAAAAAACAATAAAAATACTTTTTCTTGCTTTATCACTAAGTTCCAAAGAGGGCATGGAAACAGTTTCAAAGCTTGATTGTTTTTTTCTTTTTCTAGACATAATAACAAATTAACAAAGATTTTTAAAAATCTCGACTCTATTTCTAATTTTAATGGTCTTAGGCAAATTTCGCAAGGGGAAAAGAAATTATCTTAAATAACTAAGTTCGCTGATTTAAAACTAGCACGAACTCTAGCAAATAAAGCCTCGGCTCGCTCAGTCTCAACCTCTGCTTTCAGAAAAAAATAAGTTGCTGTTCTTAACATCGTCCAATCATAATAAAGTTTAATTCTTTCTTTTAGGTTTTCATCTAGCACTAAGTCTCGAGCTTTAATATATTCTCCTAAAAATATTTTTTTAAATCTTGCATTTTCCTCTGGATTTCTTAAACCAGTTTTAACGCTAGTGGCGCGATATTCTAATTGCTGTAAAAAAGTTCCTAAATCACGAGCAAAATCACCGTGACAAAGATCGGCAAAATCAATTATTCCTAAACGGCCTTCACCAGTATCAATAATATTTTCCAAATGAGCGTCACCATGAATTAAGGTTAAGTTTTTTTCAAATTTAGAAAATTCAGCTTCTTTACTGATAAAATAGTCGTAAAAATTTCGCAAGTCTTCATCATAAGTACCATTATAGCGCTTCGACATTTCTCTTAATATCGAGTCAAGTCCAGGAATAACAGTGGCAATTCTAGCGCTTTGAGGATTAAAGTTTGGTGCCTCATTAACATCTAAAGAATGAAGAGCGGCAAATAGTTTAGCTACTAAAGCTATTTTTTTAGCCGCAATATCGCCCCCGACTCTCACTTGTCGTAAAATATTTTCTCCTTTTAAGCCAATATAAAAAACCCCATTAAAATCAGAAGAAAAAAATAATGGCGTCGGTATATCTATCCAGTCATTAGCAAGTCCTTGATTTTGAAGAAAGTTTAAAACTCGAAAAACGTTCTCTCTTGGTTCTTCGCTATGAGCCGAACAAACTAAAAAAACATTTTCCCGATTTTTAGTTTTGCTTAAAAATTCAACTTCAAAAGCAATAACAACGTGATAAGTTGTATGCCAAATTAATTTTTTATAAGGCTTTATTTTAACGGAAACGATTTCTAAAAAATCCGGATAAAGTGGTAAGAGTTCACGACTAAAGTACTGACGGACAAAATCTTCATCCAATAACTGCAAAATTTTATTCATAGATAATTTTCTTTTTATTAAAATTATTTTTATTTAAACCAAATGCTTCAACCAATGACGACGCCATAAGTTTTTTCTAAGACGAAGAGCTAAGGTTTCCGCTTTTAATTTATCATTTAAACTTTTCTTGTTCTCTATTGCTCTAACTGAACGCAATAAGTCATTTAAACCACGTTCAACAATATCAGGATTCCAGGCATAAGGTCCAAAGCTAGTAGTAAAGTCGTTGGCGCTTGCCCACCAGAAAGTGCAACTAGCTAAACCCCTAACTAAGTGCCAGCGATGCCATTTAATATTATTATCATCTTTAAATTTTTCTCCTAGCTCTAGAGAAAGATTACTTAAACGCCAAAGGTCACGATGAATAGAATTTTTTTTATCAAACCAAAGAATAAAAGGCTGACCCTTGATAATATCTATTTCTTCGCTTTCCCAAGAAGATTCTCTTAATTTAATAGCTGATAAATTTTCTAGAGCAAAAGAATAAATATAATCACTGACTGTTTTTGTGACAATCTTCTGGTCAGCAGCGATTTTCTCCATTTCGCCCGTTGGATCTTCATGTCTTAAGCCATAAAGCTCAGCATCGGTCGCGCTGATTGCTACTTTTTTATTAGTCGCTAATAATTGATAAATCTCATCAGGCGGATAAGCGCGAGAAAGTTCACGTTGACGAAAAATAACTTTAAGTCCGCTCGTCTCATCAATAAAAATTTGTTCTAAATCAATTTGTTTATTAGCCGTTGAAATTTCATCTAAAATAATCCAATCATAACCAAAACTTTTGACAATCTTAGCTAAAGCGGAGGAGTAAGACATTTCCGGTAAAAAGAAGCCCTTAGGTTTAAAATCTGAACCAAAAAATCTTTGCAAAATTATTTCATTTTCTTTTATTTGTTTGACTATTTCTTCTTCGGGTAAGAGCGGTAAAAAACCATGATAAGCAGCAGAAGAAACAAGTTCTAAGCGGCCACTATCATTTAATTTTTTTAAAGCCTTAATAAAATCAAGCTCTCCCATATCTTCTAAGCGTTCCAATAAACAACCACTGACATTAAAAGTCATCCGTAGTTCAGGGTTTTCTTCTAATAAGCGAATTAGACGCCAATAACTTTGATTTAAAGCCTCTTGAATATGATAATCATCAATATTAGCTGGCTGGTAAAGATGTAAAAAATTTATCCAAATCATAAAAATAATTAAAGTTTAATTATAATTTAATAATCAAGTGCTTGATAATAAAGTTCTAAATATTTTTTTGCCGGAATTTCCCAGCTATTTGATTCTTTCATTGCTGTTTTAACAAGCTTTTCAAAGGATTTTTTGTGTTTATAATTTTCCAAAGCTCTAATAATAGCGACAAAAAAAGTGCCCGAATCTTCAGTTTTAAAAGTAAAACCATTCCCCCTCTTAGTCGTTGGATTATAATTTTCAACCGTGTCATAAAGACCACCAATTTCTCTAACAATTGGAATACAACCATAACGCATAGCAATTAACTGGTTGATACCACAGGGCTCGTGGTTAGAAGGCAAAAGAAAAAAATCACTTCCGGCGTAAAGCAAAGTTTCCCAACTTTGACGAAAAGGTAGCCAAACAATATTTTTAGGATATTTTTTTTGTAATCTTTTAATTGGCTTAATATATTCTTGGTTGCCATCGCCCATAAAAACGACTTGGACATTAAGCTTAACAAGGCTTTCTAAAATTTTTAAAATTAAATTAAAACCCTTTTGAAAAGTTACTCGTGAAGTAGTGCATAAAATTGGTACTTGAGAATTTTCAGGTAAACCAACTCTTTTTTGTAAAAAAAGTTTATTTTTTTCTTTAGCTTCCTTATGATTTAAAAAAGAGTATTGGCTATTTAAGCCCAAGTCTTTTTCTGGGTTATAAGTATTATAATCAATACCATTAATAATTCCAAAAAGTTTAGCTTCGCGATTTTTTAAAATTCGATGAAGGTCCTGGCCAAATTTTTTCGTCATAATTTCTGAACGATAGCGCTCAGAAACTGTATTAATAACATCAGCCGAAAGAATCGCTCGTTTAGCAAAATTTATTCTTTCTAATTCCGGGTTATCAAGATGCGGGACTCTAGTCCGACCATAGTCTTTTTCCGCTAAGGGTATCTCCCACCAATTATGCCCTAATTGAAAAATTAAATTATGAATAGTAAAAATGCTTTTAGCATTTCTTAAAGTTTTAGAATAACGGAAATCAGTTTTTAAATAATAAGGAATAAGTCCGGTCTGCCAATCATGACAATGAATAATGTCGGCCGGAAATTTTAAAAGTGATAATAGCTTTAAAGCAGCAACAGAAAAAACCAAAAATCTTGCATTCTCATTTTTAGAACCATAAAGTTTTTTATACTGAGAAAAAAATTTTTGATACTCAACAAAATAAATCGGTAAATCATCCATTAAATATCCACGCCAATAATTAACTTTAATATTCTCCCGACTATTAATTTTTAAATCAATTCCTTTAAGAAGTAACTTTAATTTATAAGTTTTTTTATCAATCACCTTGCCATAAAGCGGAGTAATAATCATCACCTCTTGACCAAGACGCTTAAGCGCCTTAGGTAAACTTCTAGAGACATCACCAAGCCCACCAGTTTTAGAAAAAGGGGCGACCTCAGAAGCGATATGAACAATTTTTAACTTTTTTGCCATAAATTTATTTAAAGCTTGAGGAACAAATAGCAATTGCCAAGGCATCGGCAGCATCATCTGGCTGAGGTAAGCTCTTTAAGCCTAAAATTATTTTTACCATTTTTTGAACCTGATTTTTAGAAGCGCGTCCATAGGCAGCTACTGCTTGTTTTACTTGTCCGGGAGTAAATTCCAACATTTTAAGTCCACTTTTTTTAATTCTTAACAATAAAACTCCTCTTGCCTGACCGACAATTAAAGCGGTTTTAACATTTTTATTAAAAAATAACTGTTCAACGGCCACAACTTCTGGCTGATATTTCTTAATCAATTTTTTAAGTTCAAAATCTAATATTTCTAAACGTTTAGACAAATCTTTTTTAGCTTCAGTTTTAATTGAGCCATAAGCTAAACAAAGAAGCTTACCCTTTTCACAACTTATTATTCCATAACCAGTATCGGCAATCCCAGGATCAAGTCCTAAAATTATTTTAGCCATAAATTAATTTAAATTACATTGCTATAATAATCCCCTACATCTTCGTTATCCTCTAGCTCAGAAAAAACTTTATCGAGCTTCTCGGTAGATTCTTCATCAATGGTTATTTGCTCTTTAGCAAGATATTCAATTTCAGCTGATTCAAGTTTAAGATTTTTCGCTTCAAGTAATTCTTTAATTTTTTGTAAACTACTAAGCTCAGTATGAATCATAAATCCTCCCTCTTCTCTAATAAAATCACTAATCCCCTCATCAATTAACTCGAGCTCTAACTTTTCAACATCTAAACCGCTTACCTTAAAATCTTCATTATTTATTTGAATAACCCCCTTTTGTTCAAAATTCCATAAAACTGTTCCAAAAGCACCGCCATTTTTAGTAAAAATGTGGCGAACGCTAGCGCCACTCCGATTTTTATTATCAGTTACACATTTAACAATAATTTGAATATTGGGCGGAATTAAGCCCTCATAATATAATTCTTCAACTTGATCACCAGCTAATTCTCCGGTCCCTCGTTTAATTGATCTTTCAATGTTATCCTTAGGCATACTAACGCTTTTTGCTCTATCAATTGCAGCTCGTAAAGCCGGGTTAGCCTCAATATCACCACCTTTTTTGGCGGCAATTGTAATTAAGTTAGCAAATTTAGTAAAAATCGCTCCTTTTTTAGCATCAATTATTGCTTTTTGGCGATACGTAGTCGCCCATTTTGAGTGTCCTGACATATTTAAAAACATTATCTTAAAAAAACAACAAAATTACCTCCAGAATTATTTTTGTTCAAATTTGAAGGTTTTGTAATTTTAACTATAACCTAAATTGAAATAAAAATCAAGATGAATTATAATAAAATATGTGCTAAACTATATTTAAATATCACTAACTTAGCAATTATAGGTTTTACATTATAATAATATGAAAAAGACAATAAATAAATCTAAACTTAAAGAGGAAAAACTCCCAAATTTAGATGAAAGTGTGTTGGCGGCTTTAAAACTTTTCATTAAAGAGCGGCCAAATTTCCCAAATAAACTATTTCACGCTATGCCAATAATTGTTGGTAGCGGCAATGCTTATAATGCTGGCCAAGTTATTTTTAGAAATCAGGCGGCTGTTTTTGCCAATGAAAGTAATGTCAAAAAGATTCTCAAAGAATATAAAGTTTTAATCTCCAAAAAACTTATCAAAGAGGCTTTAATTATCTCTGCTTCTGGCGAAAAAGACTCCGTCTGGGAGATAGAATTAGCTAAAAAAATTGGCTTAAAAACTATCCTTTTTAGCTGTGCTCCCAATTCAAGCGCTGCTAAAATAGCGGATAAAGTTTTTATCTTTAAAAAACTAAGAGAGCCTTATACTTATAACGTTTCAACTTACTTAGGTATGATTTTAGGAGCAGAAAACGGAGATCCTAAAAAAATTCTAGCAACTCTAAAAGCCTTGCCTTTTCCTCAGGACTTTGCTAATTATAAAGCTTATAGTTTTATCCTTCCTGATGACTTTTGTGATATTGCGCCAATGCTAGAAATAAAAAGACATGAGCTTTTTGGCCCCCGTCTATCAATTAGAGCTTTTAGCCAAGGCGAGGCGCGTCACGCCAAATTTGTCATTCCTTGGGAAAAAGAATTAATAATTAGTTTTGGTGAAAATAAATTTTTTGGCGAGAAAAAACAACGCTGGGAAATAAAAACAAGCTCAGAAACTAAAGCCGCTTTCATTATGGCGCTTAGCTACTTTATTATCGGTAAAATCCAAGCAACCAAGCCGCCTTATTTTAAAAACAATATCAAAAATTATTGTGCAAATGGTGCCAAGGCTTATGGGTCAAAAAACTCTTTCTCAATTATAGTAGAATAAACATTTAAAAGAAAAAATATCAAACAAGAAATAAACTTAAAAATAAAAAAATTTTTTATAGACATAGCTTTGACGACAGTAAAGGTCGTTCGTTTTTTTGCACAAATAATCTCAGCGATAATAAGAGTGATTTTTATATTTTTTCGCTTACTCGCTCGCGTTCTATTTTATGATTTATTAATTGCAATCTACTTTAAAATTTTTCGTTTCAAAAAAAATGAGTTAGCTGGTATGCCTTTAAAGAAGCTCTTATCAAAAGAAATGACGGGTAGTGCTATTTTAATTTTTTTATTTATCTTAACGATTTCCAACTTTCTTCCTAATCAAGGGGTAAAAGCGGCTAATGCTAAGCTTTCAAAAACTACTGCAGCAGCTTTAATTTTTTCAGATTTTGATACTAATATAGAGGATATTTTAGTTGAGGAAGTATTAACCCCTGCTATTTTAGTAGACGCTAGACAAAAACCAATTCAAGAAGAAAGCGTGGTTAGTAAAGATAAAATACTTAAACCAGAAAATTCAGAAGATGCTGATAAGACACAGCCCTCATTATTAAGACTTAGCGATTCAAGTGATTTAATTTTAAAACCACAAAATTTCAGCGAGACAACAACTGATATCACTAGCGGCCAGACAAGAACTGAGGTAATTGATTATGTCGTACAACTAGGCGACACCGTCTCTTCAATTGCTAATCGTTTTGGAGTTTCAGTCAACACGGTTTTGTGGGCGAATAATCTCGGAAACTATAGTTTAATTCGTCCTGGTGATACTCTAAGTATCCTGCCTTTTAGCGGATTGCTTTATAGCGTTAAATCGGGTGACAATTTATCAAAAATTGCAAATACTTATAAAATTGAAAGTGAAGATATTGCGACTCACAACAATGTTGCTGTTAATGATTCTTTAAAAATCGGACAAAAATTAATTCTACCGGGAGCAACTAAGATATTAGCTGCAATTCCAAAAGCTCCAGTCGCTCCGTCATATACCGGCGTCTCCGTAATTAAAGATTTAGTTAAAGCTCCGGCGGCTCAGGCTAGCGGCGATGATATGGTGTGGCCAACTGAAGGTAAAAAAATTACTCAATATTTCTCTTGGGCTCATAACGGACTTGATATCGCTAATAAAATTGGAACTGCAATTTATGCCGCCGAAGCGGGCACAGTTGAAATTGCTGCAACCGGCTGGAACGGCGGTTATGGTAACACAATTTTAATAAATCACGGTAATGGTAAGAAGACTAGATATGGTCATTTATCAGTCTTATATGTTAAAGTTGGAAATACTGTGGAGAAAGGTGAAAATATTGGGGCTATGGGTTCAACCGGTCGTTCAACCGGTCCTCATCTTCACTTTGAAGTTGTTATTAATGGAACTAGATATAATCCTTTAAATTATATAAAATAAAATTGTTTTAAATAATATTTAAAAAATATGAACATAGTACTCGGCTTAGTAATGTTAGGCATCGGAGGACTTTTAACAGTCAAGACTGAATGGTTTTTAAATAATTTTGGCAGCATTGATTGGTTTGAAGATAAATTCGGATCATCTGGCGGCTCAAGACTCGGCTACAAATTAATTGGTTTTGTTTTTTTATTTTTAGGGATAATTTTTATCACTGGAAGTGGTGGCAGTTTTATGGGTTGGCTTTTAGGACCATTATTAAAATATAACCAATTATAAACTTGACTTTATCTTAGACTTAATTTAATATTTTTAGCAGTGATAGTTGTTGCTCGGATTATTTTTTCCGGGCCCCTAGCTCAGCTGGTTAGAGCACCTGCTTTGCAAGCAGGGGGTCAAGGGTTCGAATCCCTTGGGGTCCACTAACAAACAATCACCCAAATTTATTTGGGTGATTGTTGTTTATATTTATTTTTATATTAAGATATACCCTTTCGTCCTTTTGGACTCATCAGTAGAGATATGCGTCTCTAGAGGGAGAGCAAGACTTACGAACCTTGCTCAATTTTTGAATTATTTTTCCCATCCGATTTCGCTCTTAGGGATTAAAGCGCTCAATTTAATGTCTAGAGAGGACAGCGGCTGTAATTTCTTACCTGGTAAATCCAGGCACAGAAACTATCTGACCATTTTCCCTGACGACGTCAGGATGACCAGTGGCGGGTGCCACCACGTCCCTGCGGCTGCCGGCAAGAGCGGTCAACAGCATGCCGCTGACGACCAAAAACTTGCCTGCTTGTGGCTCGGGCAAGCCAGTGATTTCACCGAACTTCTGTTCGGTGATGCCGTCAGCAGCGTCGAATTCGCTGAACGATGCGGCCACGCGTGGCGCGGGGGCGGCGGGAATAAGAACCCTTCCATCATTTAACCGCAGCATGTGAGGCGTGAGGTTGACGAACTTTTCGCCAAATGCGTACTTGATGAACGCCTCAATCTCGGCGTGGTTCGGATAGCCACCCCAGAAAGCGCTACCACCTTTCTGAGCAAGGCCGGAACCACCGTTCCAACCGTCAAAACTTTCCTTGAGAACAGAGCAAAGCTGCCCGTCTCCGTAGAAGTTCACCTCGCCGTCACCGGAGAGTACGAGCAGCTGGTCGTACTGACCGAAGAGGCGATCAGTAACGGTGGCGCACTTGCTGTGAGGCAAGTGGACAACGGTCAAACGGCCAGCTACTTCGCGGCCAGCGATAGCGGCTTCGGCAGCTTCTTCCTGCTCGGGTGTGATACCCTGAGCGGAACGATCGGCCAAGCGGACAGCTGCTACCTCCTCGGAAGTGGCGCCCATTTCCACCATCGCCGGGATGTACCCAGAGTCGTTCGCGGCAATAAGCTGCTGCCAGCGGTTCGGCTCCAGACCGAGCAGACTCAGAACCTGCAGAATACTGGCAGGTTCAGAGGAGCGGTCGCCATGATGGTCGACCAGAATCACACCCTCAGGCAGATCAATGTCGGTGTTCAACTCCACGAGCACCGGAACCCCACCGGCCGCGGCGACAGCAGAGATTTCAGCGGCATAGACGGAGGCAGCGGCGCCCCAACCTAAACCTGCATTATGAATTTCGGCGCCGGCCTGAGCCAGCACCTTGGAAATCTCAACCATTTCGGCGTCAGCACCGCCGAGAAAAAATACTAATTTTTTCATTGTTTTCATTTTTGCCTCCTCGCAACATTGTCCGGAGTATTCTAAGTTCCAAAAATTTGAAATTCAAAATACTCCAAACAAAATGCTTCTTAAAAAATGAAAAACTTTTTTTATTTTTTTATTTTTTTCTTTCAAAGAACATTAACACTTTTCTTTTTTTCTCTTCTAAGCACACCATTTCCAATGAAGTGCTTGGGAAAGAAGATAATATTGAACATATTATCTCACTTCTATCTGCGAACTTTATATCGCCTTGTGTTGCCTTTTACTTAAAGTAGCAACTTCTCTCAGATTAACTTGTAGATGTTTAATAGCTTTCTGTTTTCAGAAGCCGTATCCGGTGCATGCCCGGGATTTCTTTTGGTATTTCTCTGCTCCATGTCGGACCACAGAGAATTTGAGAGACAATTGGTACCATTATACTTTGGTACCAGGTACCGCCTAAATAGCGGCGATACCATTTAAAATTTTTCATACTTACAATTTTGGTCATAACAATCACTAATAAATTATGAGTAACTCTTATGACCAAAATTATTTAAAGAACTATTTCTTCCGAGGAAGTTTCCGGGTCCCAAGCTTATTCAAGGTTTGAGGGCTCGGCCGATCTCCTCGTAAGGGACGGTCGCATTCACCGCTTTTCACCGGCCCTTTTCTTCCACTGATGGGAAAATACGGACACTAATTACTCAGATCGCCTGCGCCTTTGACTACGGTTTGCGACGTAATCTCCAGATCAGCTCGGTTAAATGCTTGGCTTTAAATTAATTAAAATTTAAAGGCAAACAACAAATAGTTGTTATTCTTAGGACATGGACTCTCTCCGTTACGGTATATCCATTTCAATCTCCTAAAAATACTAAGCTATTAATTTAAGGTTCAGACTTCCTATACCCTAGAAAGCTTGAGGCGATACTTTATCCGGGCTCGCCTCGGACTTATCTTGTTGATAAGGAACTGAAGGGGAGTTTGAAGAAATTACTATTCAGACGACATCGCCATGGGGTGCGAGCGTTAATTCTGAAAAGATGCCGCCTCATTCAAGACTAAGCATTTTCTTATATTTATTTCCAATCTTATCCTTATAAAAAGATAGTCATGGTTCGTATTATTTAAGTCCGGCTCTCTCCTTCCAGTCTTAATGTTTTTTTAAATTTAAGGTACTTTTGTCTCTCGCGGAGACTGTATTCCCCTCATCTCGCTTCTTATCTTTTTATTAGACAAGAGGAAGATCATTCGCCGCGAGGCGTGCTTCCCGTTTATTACCCTTAAAGAATTGGACTCCCCCTAGACTCCCTCCTTTCTAAGGCTCGCCACTCTAATTCGCCGGATAACAGTGACAGGAATTAATATTTTTGTTTCGTTTAAGAATGTACTGACTTAACGTTTGACATAAGCAGTGTTTTGTTTCCTCATCGTTATGCAAGAAGTATAGCATTAATTTAAATATTTGTCAATACTAAACATTACATATTTCATTAAATGTTTATAATAATCAATACAGACATAGCTAAAACACTTATATTAATTAATTATTATTGTCATTTTTTAAGTTGACACTTAAATAAATATTTGCTATAATAAGTTCATGAGCTTAAATCAGAATTAAAAGCTAACACAATAAAAGTTGATTTTTGTAAAGTTATCCACAGCCATAATTACCACATTGCCCCAAGTATCTATAAAATAACCTAATATTAGATAATTAATATAAATAATAAGAAATTTAATCACTAATAATAGCCAAATATATGAATGAAAAAATACTCTTAGGCCTTGGCCTAACTAAAGTTCAATCAGAAATCTTTAACTGTTTGCTCCAAAATGGCCCTAAAAAAGCGAGTGATATCGCTAAAATAGCAAAAAGACCCCGAGGCGTTGCCTACAAGGGTCTAGAAGAATTAATTGATTTGGACCTAGTTTTAAAAAAAGAGAGTAAACTCGGGGTGGCCTTATTTACAGCCGAGCATCCCTCTAATTTAGAGAAGGTTTTGGAACGTCGCGAAAAAGAGCTCAACAAAACAAAAAAAGAATTTACCGCCTCCCTCCCTGATCTCGTCTCCGCCTATAACTTAGTTAGCAATAAACCGGGGGTGAGATTTTACGAGGGCGAAGAAGGAGTAAAGAAAGTTCTAGAAGATACTTTAATTAGTAATCCTGATAAAAAACTTTACACCTTTTCTGATGTTGCTAGCTATGCAACCTATCTTAGCGATTGGAACACTAACTACTACGCGCCCAAAAGAAAAAAGCTCGGTGTATATGAGAAGGTAATTATACCTAATAATGCACCAGCCCTGAATTACATGAAGAATTATAAATCTAATGAAGTCACGGATATTTTATTCGTTGATCATAAAACCTACCCATTCGCGACTGAAATAAATATCTATAATAATAAAGTTTCCTTTGTGACCTTCTCGTCAGATTCTATGGTTGGAGTTATTATTGAAAATAAAGAAATATATAAAACTCTGCTTTCTATTTTCAATTTTATCTGGGATTTTGGAAAAAAGAATTTAGCCGGTTCTCAACCAGCATGGCTTAAGAAACAAATTAAGCTAGATGAGTCGGTTTAACAATATATTTTTGCACAAAACGTAAAACTTCCAGCAAACTTGTTGCTTCTTGCGCCTCGGCTAAAAGCTCTTCGCGATTCTTATTAACTTGCTCAAAATATTCGGCCGGTGTTTTTTCCAGACTCGCAAAATAATGTTTTAGAATCGGACGCACAACACTTTCGGCATACTTTAATTGCTTCTTATTATCAAGGGTTAAAATTTTACCGCCAATTAAACCGTCGCTCGCGGCTACAACCTGATCACTATTAATGAGAAGGTCAGAATCATTTTTATAAAAATACGTACTATATGGCTCTTTAAATTTAACCACACTTTCTTTGGCTTCAAAATTACCTCGGAAACCAAAGCTCGCCGAGCCAACATCCGGACAAACAAAATTTAACGATAAATAATCTTTTTTAACTGATTTATCATATCCAGCCTTAGAATCAGTTTTTATTTTTCCCAGATGATCCTGTAGGCGCTGAAAATAAGCAAGAGAAGAAGAATTTTTATCCAACTTTGATTTTTTTTCATTAATAGTATCACGAGTAATCTTACAAACGGTATTCAAGATTACTTTTGCTTCCGGACTTTCAGGATTATTTAAAACATCTAGCCCTTGCTCCTTACCAACTTGTTCAAAATTACGAATCACCGCCCCTAAAATATCATAGCGAGCTTCATTGAGATGACCGACCTTGGTTCCATTAGCGGACAATATCCAAGTCAGCTCTTCAAGCGCATAGCCAATATATTCTTCCTTTTCGGCGCCCGACACTGATTCCTGAACCATAGCTAAAAAGGCTTCCTTAAACGCCGGTTGAATCGCTAAATTTTTGACCACACTACTATAACGCTCATATTCATCTTTATTGCCATTAATAAATTCCTGATATCTTTGAACATTGATATTATCTAAACCGAAGGTACTGATGATTTTTTCATACTGCTCTGCTTCACGATTACCAATTTCACTCGCCTTCTGACGCGCCTCAATTTCACTTTTGCCGTAACGCGCCTGATAATTATTAACCTGAATTTCATCACAAATAACCAAATCGACTTTCCTATTTTGGTTATTAAGCCAAAATAAATAGCCATAAAGATCAATTGGCTTAGCGAATTTCTTTTCACCGGATAGCGTTTGTTCCCAGGATATTAAATCTTTAGAAATACCAACGGGGAAATACAAAGGGGCTTGTTCGGGAATATTTTCTGGTATTACTTTACTGTTCTCAAAATTACTAAAACCCTTAGGCAATTTAGTCTCTTCTCGTCCGTAAACCAACTGATCCATCTTTTTTTCCAAAGCAATCTGTAGGGGCAGGATTTGTTGCAGTTTTCTAATTGTCTCTTCGTAAACAACTTGCTCTTCAGTTTTTGGTTGCGGAAATTCTTTACTATATTTTTCCATTCTTTCTGACCAATTAAAATTCTGTGTTATTTCCTCGCCATTCTTACTTTTCTCATCTTCAAAATCTTTATAAACCATCTGCATAATCTCGGGGCTATACTGCTCAGCCTCAGCTGTTTTTTGATAATAGGCAATCATTTCTTTTAATCTCTCAGCGCTAAATTTTTTATGATTCTGAAAATCATTCATGACTAATTCTCTGTTATGCTCGCCTAAACCAAGATCATTCAGGGCTGCGCCAAGATTATCTTCTGTAATAGATTGATTTTCAATGCTATGTGCCGAGGCAATCCCGCTCATAACATCTTCACCAAGCTGGCCATATTGTGCATTTAACTGAGCGGCAGTTTTCCCTAACTCCTGGACATTTTGAGTTCTATTTTTACTATCGGAATTTAATTCTTGAACAAAATTAGCAATTACTTCTTTGGGGCTATCTTCTGTTTTTAAAACTTGCTCTAATTCTAATAATTTTAATTCTACTCGAGAAATTATGGCTGAAAAAGCCTCAGAGAAACTCAAAGTTTTTTGATAAAGAGAGGCGTTGATAACATTATTTAATTTTTTAGCATCTTCCTTTATGCCAGAAATAAATAATTTATAATTGTCTGTAAAATAATTAAAAACCTCCGGGTCATTTTTAATTAACCTGAGGTTTTTGTCTAAAAAAAGATTAACTTCGAATAATTTAGCCAACACTTGATCGTATTCTTGATTATTAATTTCAGCATTATCTTCGTCTGTATAACGTTCTAAATCAATAAATAACTTTAACCCAATATCATCAATAGCTTTATCTTCGGGAAATTCATTGTAGTATTTAACCAAATACTCTTTAGGAAATTCATTGGTAAACATTACCCCCTTAGCTAAATTTCGATCGGCATAATTTAAACTTTTAAGAAAATCAAAATTTTCTTTTTCAAAAAACTTTAATGTGTCGCCCTGATATCTTTCAAAAAAAAGATGTACCTTTTTATTATCGTCTAAATCGGCGATTTCTTGGCTTCCGGGACAATCTTCATTTACAAGATTAAGAGCTTCACTAATGACCCGCCGATTATTCACGCTAAAATCACCCTTCTCATTGTCCGCAGGATCTTTTGGTTTCTTTTTATTTTCCTCGATATTAAAAACTCCACCCTCTTTAAACATATAATTTAATTCTCTCCAGAAATTAATTTTTTCTTTATTTTATTTATTTTTTAATCTAAACATAATACCACGTTTACCTATTTTTATAAATACCGATAAAACAATCGAACAAATTGATATATTATTAATATAATATAGAGACCCAAAAAAACATAGCTATTTAATGGCTATAAATTCCCTCTTCCAAAAACTCCGCCTAATACTTAATTTCCTCAATAATTTCGTCTAAAGAGTTGAAAATCCGTTTTTTAACGACCACTAACAAAAAAGATCTGGTTTTTACCAGGTCTTTTTTGTTATTTTTGAATTAATTTTAATAGATAGCGAATGCTGGTTAAATTTTTAATCTCTTTGGCAAACAATCGTTGGTATTAACTTCCCAGCGCCATTTTTGGATAATGTCATCAGAATATTGCATCTCATTTTGATGTTCTCGATAATAATTACCCTGAGAAAAAGTATTATCATTTCTAATTAGTTCAAATATTTTATTATCATCAACATAGACGCCGGCAATATCACCCATTTCTAATTTTTTTATAAAAACCTCCTTCTCACCATTCACTCCGGATTGATGTGGAATAATATCATCTTTAACAATTTCACAATAAATTTTTCGATATGGGTATTTATCGCTGGATAAGGTAGAAATTACGCCGCCCACGCTCATCGATAGAAATGGCGAAAGTTTTTGCATAACTGAGCCAGTATGTGTTTGTTTTAGATATTTCTCATCTAAATAATTATTAATGAAATCCATGACACAAGCATAAGAAAAATCAGACTCCGCCAATCGCTCATAAACATCCACACCAAAATGTTCGTTAACTAAATCTTTTAAGCTAAGTCCTTTTGTTTCTATTTTTTCCTGCTTATCGAGAGAAAAACTATCAATAATAAAATATTTTAGTTCTCTTTGATCTATAATAGGGGGCTCTTCTTCCGCATATGAAGCGGCGTCTTGATAACCAACTTTTGCCATTTTGATAAAAGCCTCTAAGCTCATCTTACGAAAGTATCTAACCTTTAGTCCGTTACCGTCATCTTCTTGCTCGGCTAGCTTTTTTTCCCTTCTTTGATTTGAAAAAATTTTATCAACCACACTTTGCCCTTCTATAATTGGTAGATTTTTAATATTACTAAGCTCTTCTAACATTGCTTCATTTAATTGTTCGCCTAACTCTTTATCCAACTGTTCACCAGGAGAGAATTGGGGAAACAAATCTATTTTATTCATAAATCTATAATTTGAATTATCATATTACAATAAGTATAACAAAATAATAATTCTAATACTATTTTAGGAATTTTTCTCTTTCACGTTGCCAAGCTATTGAACTATTGCGAAGGTAAAATGTCAAGCAATAATTGACATTTTGTTAGTTTCTATATATTATTTTGGTATAGTAAACTTCTTTCTTTTTAGAAGAAATTTAGAGAACTTTAAAAAATAAATAAAAAATAGGAGGTAAAAAATGAAAAAATTAATGTTGTTTTTAGGTTTTTGGTTCATCCTATTATCGGGCGCGTTCAGTCAAGAACGACCAATAGTAGTTGATAATAGCCGTTTCTTTCCGCCCGTGCGGAGTCAAGTGTTGCTGGATAATTCTAGTCATTTTTCTCTGATTTATTATCTTAAATCAGCAATCTGGAATAAAAGATTTGACCGTGACCCGTCCTTAACTATTAATCAATTTAGCCATAGTTTTGTTTGGAATCAGAACATTTTTCCAGGCTGGGGATCTTCCAATATAAACGATGCGGTCTATTTTATGAAGAATCAAGGTTGTGCCACAATGTCAGACTTTCCAGCTAGTGAAGTGGACGATAAATTGCAGCCGAGTCTAGAAGTTAGGCACAAAGCCTTAGCTTATAAAAGTAAAGGATTGCACAAAGTCAAATTCTCTGGAGGATCAGAGCCAGATTCGATTACTAAATATTTAGAAGAGCTTAAGGACTCCTTAATTAAGGGCACATCTTTTGTTATCGGATTGCCCTATTTTCCTTATTTTGTGAATATGCCTGCTAGCGATTCAATTTATGATAGCTACGAAGGCGTTGTTTTAGATAGTGTTATGGACTATCACGCCGCTGTGGTTGTTGGTTATAATGATACTATTAAAACCGCGCAAGGTAGAGGAGCGCTGATAGTGAAGATTTCTAGTGACAAAACGAAGGATGGTCTCTTTTATCTAGATTATAACTGGTTTTATTTTCTTAATAATTATGTATTTTACTGTTATTTTTTAGAAGAGGATTTTTCTTCTAAGCCTAGTATTGCTATGAAATTAGATTTAAGTAATTTTTCTACCTGGGAAGAAGTTTATCAAGGAAAAAATATTTTCTCTGATACTATTATTCAGTATTTAGACGGAAAGTTTGATTTTGTGGATTATTATAATTATTTTTATAATCGAAATCAGGCTCAAATTGTCGAGGTTAATGGTCGACGTTTGCCTCTGCGTAATAATACTATTCTATTTCCTGCTAATAGCACTGATGGAAATTATCAGATTGTTAGTGATGTGACGCCTTTAGTGGCCGCCAAAGATTTTAAGTCTTTATCTGTGGTTGTTTTTGAGCCAGTGTCTGCCGCTTATTACGATGCTAGTAATCGTTTAATGTATGGTTACGAACGCGCTCCAACAGCTCAGGTTGATAATGCTTTTCTTAGTTTTTTAGGCACTGATAAAAAAATCCAAGCTAAAGTGAAGGACTTAGCTGATACAACCTTTGTCTTTAACGATTTCTATGCTTTTCGGATAGGGGTAAATTTAAATCCGAAAACTTGGGGTTCAGTTCTTGTTAAAAACCACATTTCCAAGGTTAAAAGAAAACTCATTACTTTTTCCATTGCCGACGACAATGCCCCGGTTTTTGTTAATTATCCTCAGGATACTCTAATTACCCATACTAATAAGGAGCTGAATTTTACTTTTACTGCCACAGACGCTGATAACAATAGCCTGATTTTCTTCTTGGATAAACCTATTCCAGAAGTCTCTCTGCTAGCTGATGGCCAGTTTACTTTCTTGTCTGATAAAATTGGCGTGTATAATTTTACAGTCGGAGTAAGCGATGGTATAAACATCGTTCTTCGCGAAGTAATTGTACGGGTTGATTTAAGTAATAGCCTAAAAGATATTAAAACTGATATCTATAAGTTATCATTCTTCCCCAATCCCTTACAGGAACAAGGAAGAGCTTCTTTCTTCTTGCCACAGCGCAGTGCTGTAAATTTAAATCTTTATGACGTCTCTGGACGTCTAATAGATTCAATTGCCAGTCAAGAGTATGAAGCTGGCCAGCAAGAAGTGTTCTACGACGCCTCTCGTTTACCAAGTGGCGTCTACCTCGTTCATTTTAAGACGAAAGGATTTTTTCAATCCTTTAAGATTATAAAACAATAATAAAATAAAATTATTATGCTTGATTTGATAGATTATGTGTTTTAGCCCGCATCCCACTTAACAGTAGGTGCGGGCTTTTTATTTTTCTAAAATCATTAAAAACTTGGCGCCAACAAGACTTTATGATATAATTAAAATAGTTCTTATAATAGTTATAACCATTTAAAAATCGATGCGTATGAAAATACTACTTGGTTTAAACAAAAAAAGTTAAAAATCTTCCGTTTCAAAAAGTCTGATGGAAAGGCCCTTGTCCTAGAGGGCCTTTTTTTCTTTGCCAAACTAGCCTTTTCTCTATATAATTAAGTTATGTCTAAAAACAAGAAAAAACTCATAATAATCGACGGAAATGCCTTAATTCACAGAAGTTTTCATGCAATTCCGCCAACCCTAAGAACCAAGGGCGGCCTTTTAGTTAATGCTGTTTATGGCTTTAGCTCTTTTTTATTAAAAGCCTTAAGTGAATTTAAACCTGACTACGTTGTTTTAACTCTTGATAAAAAGGGTCCGACTTTTAGACACGAGGCTTATAGCGAATATAAAGCGACGAGAGTTAAAGCGCCGGATGAACTTTATGAGCAAATTCCTTTAATTAAACGCTTGGCTCAAGCCTTTGATATTCCTGTTTTTGAACTCAGTGGTTTTGAGGCGGACGACTTAATTGGAACAATTTGTAACTTAAAAGAAAATTCTAGCTTGGAAAAAATAATTATCACTGGAGATTTAGATACACTTCAGCTAGTCAATGAGAATACTAAAGTCTATACCATGAGTCGCGGACTTTCTGACAGTATTTTATATGATGAAGATAAAATAAAAGAGCGTTACGGTTTCGGAGCAGATAAAATAATTGATTATAAAGCTTTGCGAGGCGATCCGAGCGACAATATTCCTGGAGTAAAAGGCGTCGGTGAAAAGAGTGCAACCGAGCTCTTATTGAAATTTGAAAATCTTGAAGGAATTTATCAGGCGCTTGAAAAAAAAGAAAGTGGTTTAAAAGAAAGAACGATTGAACTTCTAGAAACCGATAAAGACAAGGCTTTTATGAGCCGTGAACTAGCAACCATTAATCTATCAGCGCCAATAAAATTTAATTTAGAGGCAACTCGCTTTAATACTTTTAAAACTGAAGAAGTTTTTGAACTTTTTAGTGAATTTGAATTTAGATCCTTACTTGTTAAAGTAAAAACCTTAAAAGATTTATTAACTAATAAGGGTGGTGACTCTAATTTAATTGAGGGGACTGAGAAAAATGTAAAAAATAACAATTCTTTTAAAGGCAATAAAAAAGCAACCTTGAATAAAATAGTAAAAACAAAAACCGAGCTTCTAGATTTAATAAAAATGATTGAAAGAGAGAAAATCTTCAGTTTAAAAATAGCGAGCACTATAATCGGAGAAAAACAGACAATTCAAGGATTAAGTTTAACCATCAAAGAAACCAAATCTTTTTTTATAAAAACAGAAAATTTAAACGAACTCAAAAAAATTCTTGAAGATGAAAAAATTAAAAAAATTGGTCACGATTTAAAAAATGAATACTTGCTTTGTAAAACTCTGGGGATCAATTTAAGCGGCCTTTATTTTGATACGATGCTAGCTTCTTATCTTTTAAATCCTAATACCAGAAATCATGAAATTAGTTCTTTAGCTTTTAAAGAGCTCGGACTTGATGAAAAAATAGAAACTAAAAGCGAACAAAAAAGCACACAATTAAGTTTAGAGCTTGATGGCCCTGATATCCAAAAAATATCGGAACAAGCTGGACGAGAAACTGATATTATTTTTCGGCTTAAGAAAGTTCTAAATGTAAGACTTGAGGAGGAAAATTTATTAGAAGTTTTTAATAAAATAGAGTTACCTTTAATTGAAGTCTTAGGAGAAATGGAAAGTGCTGGAGTTTTATTTGATGAAAAACCAATAAAAGCTTTAGGCAAAAAATTAGATTTGAAAATAAAAAAACTAGAACAAGAAATTCATCAACTAGCTGGTGAGAATTTTAATATAAACTCGACTAAACAATTAAAAGAAATTTTATTTGAAAAATTAAAAATTTCTAGTGTTGGCATAAAAAAAGGTAAAAATGGTTTCTCTACCGCTGATGATGAATTAGAAAAATTACTTGAAGCCCATCCGATTATTTCCAAACTAAGAGATTATCGGGAAACTAATAAATTAATTACAACCTATATTAATCCCCTGCCGGAATTAGTTGATAAAAAAACCGGAAGAATTCATAGTCATTTTAATCAAGCCATCGCTGCCACTGGTCGCCTATCTTCAACTGATCCAAATTTACAAAATATTCCTGCCAGGACTGAGGAAGGAAAAATTATTCGTCAAGCTTTTATTGTTGCTAAAGATTATTTGATGCTTAGTCTTGATTATTCGCAAATTGAATTACGGCTGGCCGCTCATTTATCGGGTGACAAAAAAATGTTAAGCGCTTTTTTAAATCAAGAAGATATTCATCGGGCGACTGCGGCCTTAATTAATGATGTTAAGCTTGATGAGGTGACAAAAAAAATGCGCCAAGAAGCCAAGGCAACCAATTTCGGTATAATTTACGGACAAGGTCCCCACGGCCTAGCCCAAGCAGCTAATATTCCCTATTACCAAGCTAAAGATTTTATCGCTAAATATTTCGCCTCTTATCCGGGAATTAAAAAAGCGATGGACAAGTCAATCACTGAGGCTCAAAAAAAAGGTTTTACTATTACAATTTCTGGTAGAAAACGGCCTTTGCCAGAAATAAATTCTTCAATTCCAATGATTAAAAAAGCGGCGGAGCGAATTGCAATTAACGCCCCGATTCAAGGCGGAGCGGCTGATATTATAAAAATGGCTATGATTAATATCTATGATTTAATTAAAAATGATAGTGAAAATATTCGTTTATTATTACAAGTTCACGATGAGTTGATTTTTGAAGTAAAACAGACTAAGCTAGATTATTATTTACCAAAAATAAAAAACCTAATGACCGAAGTTTTAAAACTTAAAGTTCCACTTGAAGTTGAAGGTGGGGCGGCGGAAAATTGGGGCGACTTGAAATAATCAAAAAAATAAGAAAAATGATTAGCAAAAAAACTAAAAATTTAAAAATAGCCTTACTCGGTCTTGGTCTTGATAACCAAGCCCTGCTTAAACTTTTGCTCAAAGAAGGAAACTCTCAAGAAATTACTATTTGCGATAAAAGGCCTAAAGAATTATTAGCCAAAATAGAAACTGAGTTTCGAAAAAACACTAAAATAAAAATAAATTACCGACTTGAGAAAGATTTTAATCATAATTTATTTGAATTTGATATTTTATTTCGTTCTCCTGGTTGGCCAATTGCCTGCCCTGGAGTGCAAGAAGCTTTAAAAAAAGGATCTTATTTAAGTTCAGCTTTGGATGTTTTTTTTAGACTTTGTCCGACTAAAAATATAATTGGTGTTACCGGAACTAAAGGCAAAGGGACAACCGCAACTTTAATTTACCAAATAATTTCTGACTATTTAAAGATTAAAAACTTAAGCAAAAAAGTGGGGGCTAAAGAGACTGAGCCAAAAGTTTGGCTCGGAGGCAATATTGGACTATCTCCCTTAAATTTTTTAGAAAAAATAAAATCAAATGATTTCGTCGTTTTAGAATTATCAAGTTTTCAACTTGAAGATTTAAAAATTTCTCCAAAAATTTCTGTTATTACTAATTTATTTAAAGAACACCTCGCCCCAGCTGACCCAAATAACCCAAATTTTCACAAATCTATAAATGATTATTTTAAAGCTAAGTTAAATATTGCTCTTAGCAAGGAAAATAAATTATTAATTCTTAATCAAAAGCTAAAAGAAAAATTTAAAACTTATGAAAAACTTTTAAGTTTAAAAAAATCAGATAAAAAGATTATTTATTTCCAAGCTGGTAATTTAAAAACAAAAATTAAAGGCGACTATAACCAGGAAAATATCGCCGCTGCCATTGAAGTAGTAAGAACTTTAAAAATATCAAAAAATATTTACGAAAAAACAATTGCTAATTTTAAGAACTTAGAACATCGTTTAGAATTAGTGCTAGAAAAAAATCAAATTAAATTTTTTAATAATAGTTTTTCAACTACCCCAGAAAGTACTGAGCTTGACCTTTTATCTTTTAACTCTGGGATAATTCAACTAGCTGGCGGAGCGGATAAGGGCGCTAATTTTAAAAATTTAGCAAAAACAATTAAAAAGAAAGTCAAATTTTTAATTCTCTTCCCCGGCGAAGGCAGTAAAAAAATTGAACTTGAGTTAAAAAAAATTAATTTTCCAAATCAAAGAATAATTAAAGTTAAAAGTATGGAGGGGGCAATTAGCCAAGCCTATCAAAGAGCTAAACCCAAAGACATTATACTTTTATCTACCGCCTGCGCTAGCTTCGGTCTATTTAGAAATTATAAAGAACGAGGCAATTTATTTAAAGAAGGGGTTAAAAAGCTTAAATAAATGAAACTCTCAACAAAAAACAAAACAAAAAATATTATCGGTGTTTTTGATTCCGGTCTTGGCGGTTTAACGGTTTTAAAAAACTTTTTAAAATTTTTACCGGAATATAATTATCTTTATTTAGGTGATAATGCTCGCGTTCCTTACGGTGAAAAATCAACGGAAGTAATTTATGAATATAGTCTTCAAGCGATGGAGTTTTTATTCTCTCAAGGTTGTAATTTAATTATTATTGCCTGTAATACTGCCTCGGCTCAAGCTCTAAGAAAATTACAACAGGAATATTTAAAACAAAACTATCCTGATAGAAAAATCTTAGGCGTTGTTAGACCTTTGGCAGAGTTTGCGGCCGAGAGTAAAAAAGATATTATTGGTATCATTGGTACAAGATCAACCGTCAACTCCCAAGCCTACGATAATGAGATTAAAAATCTAAATAAAAAAATTAAAGTTCAGGCAATCGCTGCTCCCCTGCTCGTTCCTTTAATTGAAGAGGGTTGGGCAAAGAAGCCGGAGACAAAAATGATTCTCAAAAAATATTTACGACCGCTGAAAACCAATAAAATTAAGCTATTAATTCTTGCTTGTACCCACTACCCTTTTTTATTAAAAGATGTTAAAAGAATTTGCGGAAAAAATATTTTAGTTCCCAATCCAGGAGAAGTAGTAGCACAAAGTTTAAAAGTTTATCTGAATAATCATCCTGAATTAGGACTCAAAAAAACTAAAAATCCAAGTAGAAATTTTTATTCCAGTGATAAAAATGGTTTGTTTAAAAAATTAGCGGAAAAATTTCTAGGAAAAAAGATAAAAGAATTTAAAAGTGCTAATTTAAATGATTTCTAATTATGATTATATTTTTTTACGGAGCTGATAGTTTTAGAATCAGTCGAGCAACAACTGAAATAAAAAATAAATTTAGTCGCGATCTTGATCCAAATGGCGACAGTCTTGTTTTAATTGATGGCGGGACGACAGATTTGAAAAACTTAAACGCCAAAACTAATTCCGGTTCTTTATTTACTGAAAAAAGGTTGGTAATAGTTAGTGATCTTTTTAAAAACAAAAAAGAGAGTTTATTTAAAGAACTCTTGCCTTGGTTAAAAAATATTGCTGAGTCGGAAAATATTATTGCTGTTTTTAAAGAAGAAAAAGCGGGCATAAAAAAAGGGACAAAGAGCGAGACAACTCCGCTTAAGGGCGACAAGAAAAAAGTTTATGAATTTCTAAAATCTCAAAAATATTCTCAAGAATTTAAACAACTTGAAGGTCAAGCCTTAAAGCTTTTTGTTAAAAATGAACTTAAACAATATAATAAAGAAATTAGCTTAGGCGCGACCGAAACTTTAATTAGTTATTTTAGCAATGATCTTTGGACTTTAAGCCGAGAGTTAAAAAAGCTTGCTTTTTTAAATGATAAAAACATAATTAGCGAAGATGATGTTAAAGAAACGGTGCAAGAAATTTTTAATGAAAATATTTTCGCCTTATCGGACGCTATCGGTTCAAGAAACAAAAAATTAATTTTTTCAATTTTAGAGGAACAGCGCCAAGCTGGGCTAAGTGATGAATATATTTTAGCAACTTTAAGAAATCACTTAAGAAATCTATTATTAATTAAAACGGCCAGTGAAAATATTAATGATTCCGCAAAAATTGCCAGCGACTTAAAACTTCATCCCTTTGTCGTGAAAAAAGGCTTAGCTCAGGCGCGTAATTTTAAAAAGGAACAATTAAAAAATTATTTTAACCAGCTAATTGAAATTGATTTCCTTAACAAAAAAGGCTTATCATCCCTAGAGAATGAACTTTTCCTTCTTTTAACAACGATCTAAAAAATCTCTTGCTTTTTTATTTATTGTTTGTTATAGTTTTTAGAGAATTTTGATTTCCTTAGCTTTTTGTTTATCAAGAAGGGGGCAATTAGCTCAGTTGGTTAGAGCGCAACACTGATAATGTTGAGGTCGGAGGTTCGAGTCCTCCATTGCCCACCACCTTAAAAATTAAAAATATATAGCGGGATAGAGCAGTTGGCAGCTCGCCAGGCCCATAACCTGGAGGTCGTCGGTTCGAGTCCGACTCCCGCAACAAGTTTTATTAAAAACTTTGCCGATGCCTCGGTAGCTCAGTGGTAGAGCAAAGGACTGATTTTCGGTCCGTTCTATGGTAACATAGAAATGAAAATCGGGTGAATTCGGGGAAACCTTATTTCATTAGCAATAATGAAAAGGCAATCCCGAGCCAAGCCTTAATTGGGATAAAGAATTAAGGAAGGTGTAGAGACTAGCGGGTGAGCCCAACAATAACCCCGCCGCGAGCGCCCGACTCCGTACTTATTAATTAAGCGGAGATGATATAGTCCAAACCTTAAGGAAACTTAAGTAGTCAAGGAAAATCCTTGTGTCGTCAGTTCGATTCTGACCCGGGGCACAGAAATAAAATTTGAAGATTTTGGTAAATTATTTCCAAGCGGGGTGTGGCCCAGCTCGGTTTAAGGCGTCTGGTTTGGGACCAGAAGATCGAGAGTTCGAATCTCTCCACCCCGACACAAAAAAATACAGCCTTAGGGGCTGTATTTTTTTATAACAAGTTTAGATAAATTAAAAACCATGAAACTTTTTTAGTTCCAGGGCTTTTTTAATAAAATCATAATGTAATCTTATACCCATTTCTTTTGAGTTTTGATTATAAAATAATTCAATGTCATAATTATTATACTTACCATACTTCACCACAAGCTCTTTATTAGTCGACGCTGGATCTATTTTATAGTACCAACCACCATCATATCCTCCAGCCCAAGATTCAGCTTTAATTATAACCATCGAGGACTTAAGAAGCTTTTCTCGAGAAAGAACTCTTACAATAATACTTACCTGGGGATTTGAAGACTCAACCTTAACTGTGGCAGTGTCATGACTCCATTCAATAACTTTTCCAGGAAAAGTATATTCTGTAACAGAATTAACATTAGCTGGATTAACTTCAAGGTATTCCACTCTAACGTTATCAGTTAAACTTTTAGAATTTACATCACCTTATTCTCTACTTCTTGTTCAGAATTAGATGATAAAGCTGCATAAAGCACTATAAAAATGCCAAATGCTACAACTACAAAAATAGGCTAATATTTTTTCATTTTTTATTAAGTTTAAAATGTTCTACAAACTAATTCTATCTATAAAAAAGTATATCATATTAACATTGTTTTGTCAAGATAAAGTTGAGCCCAGCTTGAATCAAATTTGTGAATAAGTCATAATCTATGTAAAAATTAAAATTTTAGTAATATCAATAAACCACAAGAAAAAAACCGCAACAAACCTTGACTAAATATTGATTTTACTCTAGTATTATCATAGTGTCTTAAATAAATTTAATTAAATATTTTAAATTATACTATGCCAAATAAGAAATCGGCTGAAAAAGAGCTAAGAAAAACAAAAAAAAGAACTATTGCCAATAAAAAGGTGGCTGTTGCTGCTAAGTCTTTAGTTAAAGCTGACTTAAAGAAAGTTAAGGTTAATGATAAAAGCGTTAAAGAAAGCCTAGCCAAGACTATTAAAGCAATTGATAAAGCAGCTAAAAAGGGAGTAATTAAGAGAAATACCGCTTCCCGCAAGAAATCAAGATTAATGAAAAAAGTAAACGCTTTAAAATAATAAAGCGTCTTAATAAATAATGCACTCTTTCTCGGATAAGGAGAAAAACCTTTTCTTGGATAGAGCGAAAAACTATGTTAGATAAAAAAACAAAGGAAAAAATCATCAAGAAATACCGTGTTCATGAAACTGATACCGGGTCTTCTCAAGTTCAAATCGCTATTTTAAGTGAAGAAATTACTGAGTTAACTGAGCATTTAAAAAAACACAAGCATGACTTCTCTTCTCGTCGTGGTCTATTAAAGAAAGTGGCGGAAAGAAGAAAGTTGCTTAAATATTTGAATAAAGAAAGCCAAGAACAATTCCGTGAATTAGCAAAGAAATTGAAACTAAAAATTGCTGTTAAAATTGAGGAGGAAGAAGAAGCGGAAAGAAGGAAGGATAAAAATTATGTTTCTCCTGAAGATGAAGAAGCTGTGGCTGAGGAAGATGAAGAAGAAAAATAAATATTTATGTTAAAACACAAAGAACAACGAGTTGGAATTTTAGTGGATGTTTCCAATATGTACCATTCCGCTCGTAATCTTTATAACCGAAGAGTTAGTTTTAGAGAAATACTTCTACGAGCAGTGGCCGACCGAAAATTAATTCGAGCCACTGCTTATGCTATCCGGACCGAAAATCAGGAGGAGAGCCCTTTTGTTGAAGCTTTAAGCCAGCAGGGCTTTGAAGTAAAAATGAAAGACCTGCAAATTTTTGCTGGCGGAGCGAAAAAGGGAGATTGGGATGTTGGGATTTCTATTGATGCGATTCGTTTGGCTGATAAGCTTGATGTTATTGTTATTGTTTCTGGCGACGGTGATTATTTACCGCTTGTTTCTTACTTACAAAATAATAAAGGTTGTTTAGTAGAGATAATGGCTTTTAGAAAAACTTGCTCTTCCCGTTTGATTGAAGAGGCGGATGATTTTACTGACCTGGGAGCAGATAAAAGATTTTTAATTTACAGTAATGAGAAAACATCAAGAAACGATAAGACTCTAAGAACTAATAAGCCTAGCGACAAAAATCAGATTAATGACAAAAATCAAAAACAAAAAATAAGTATAAAAAAATAATAGTGCTTGGCCCTTAAATAGATAGTGCTGTATTAAGATACAGTCCTGTAATTTAACGGCCAAGACCACAAAAAATTTATGGAAAAAGTTTTTCAAGGAGAATGGCTTGGCCGCCCTCTCTCTATTAAAACAGGCAAAATTGCCAAACAGGCTAATGCGGCGGTTTGGGTCCAATACGGTGAAACCGTTGTCCAAGCAACTGTTGTTCAATCAAAATCAGAAAGGGACGGAATTGAGTTCTTTCCTCTGATGGTTGAGTTTGAAGAGAAATTATATGCCGCCGGAATTATTAAAGGTTCTCGGTGGGTTAAGCGCGAAGGTCGTCCGACCGATCAAGCGATTTTAACTGGAAGAATGGTTGATAGATCTATTCGTCCTTTATTTGATCAGGAGGACCGTCGCGATGTTCAAGTTATTTTAACTCTTCTAACTTTAGACGGAGAAAATGATTATGATATTGTTTCTTTAATTGCGGCTTCCGCTGCTCTAGCAATTTCTGGTCTCGCTTGGAATGGACCTCTCGGCGGAATTAGAGTTGGTTTAATTGAAGATAAATTTGTTTTCAATCCAACTTTCGAAGAACAAGAAAAAAGCTCGCTTGATTTAATTGTCGCCGGAACCGAAGAGAAAGTTATTATGATTGAAGCTGGGGCTAATGAAGTTAAAGAGGATGTTATTTATGAAGCAATTATTAAAGGGCAAGAACAACTTCAAGGCTTAATTAAAATTATTAAAGAATTAAAAGCTGGTGTAGAAGTAAAAAGTAATCCAAAAAAAGAAAAATTAAAAAGCACTGATGATTTAGAAGCGGAAAAAGAAAAAATTGCTTTACTTGAAACTGGCAAAGCTTGGTTAACTGAAAATATTAAAAAAATATTATTTGTTCAAGAATATTATACGAAAGGCGAGAGAAAAGCAGCAGTTTCAGCGATCAAAGACGGCCTTGATTCATTTTTATTTGAAAAAGGAATTAGTCTTGATAAGCGCAGCTTTGTTGCTAAAAAATTAGTTGAAGAGATGATTAACACGGAAATTACTAGAGCAATTGTTGAGGATAAAAAAAGAGTTGACGGCAGGGCACTTGATGAAATTAGAGGCTTATCAGCCGAGGTTGCAATTTTACCAAGAAACCACGGAACTTCATTATTCTCAAGAGGTGAAACTCAAGTGATGTCTATTGTTACTTTAGGTTCTCCGGGAATGGAGCAATCTTTAGAGGGCGTTGATGGCCAAAGCAAAAAAAGATACATGCATCATTATAACTTTCCTCCTTATTCAGTTGGCGAAGCATCTCCTTTAAGAGGAACTGGTCGCCGGGAAATTGGTCACGGCGCTTTAGCAGAAAAAGCCTTAATGCCAATGTTGCCAGACAAAGAAATTTTTCCTTATACTGTTCGCGTTGTTTCTGAAACTTTAGGTTCTAACGGTTCTTCTTCAATGGCTTCTACTTGCGCCTCAACTTTAGCTTTAATGGATGCTGGCGTACCGATTAAAAGACCAGTAGTCGGAATTGCGATGGGTTTAGCTTCAACTAAGGATTTAGGAAAATGGGAAGTTTTAACTGATATTCAAGATTTAGAAGACGGTGAAGGCGGAATGGACTTTAAAATTACGGGGACGGAAAATGGTTTAACCGCGATTCAACTTGATACTAAAACTAATGGTATTACTAAGGAAATAATTGCTAAAACTTTTAGCCAGGGTCGTTTAGCTTTAAATAAAATTCTTGAAGTTATAAAAGAAACAATCTCGGAACCACGCCCAGAACTTTCTCCTTATGCGCCGAGATTAGTAAGCTTTATGGTTAATCCAGAAAAGATCGGCGCCATTATTGGTCCCGGAGGGAAAGTTATCAACCGCATTATTGATGAAACTGGAGTTACTATTGATATTGAAGATGATGGCTTAGTTATTATTTGTGGCACTGATGCCGCCATGGTTGAGGTAGCGACCCAAGAAATAAAACAAATCGTTAAAGTTTTTGAAGCAGGAGAGATTATTAAAGGAGAGGTTGTTCGTATTCTTGATTTCGGCGCTTTTGTTTCTTTAAACGCTGGCCAAGATGGAATGGTTCATGTTAGCGAATTAGCTCCTTATAGAATTGATAAACCAAGTGACTTCTTAACAGTGGGCCAAATAGTAACCGTTAAAATTAAAGAAATTGATGATCAAGGAAGAGTTAATTTAACGATGAAGGGCTTAGAAGAAAATGCTGAGCTTTGGAAAGAAGAAAAAGGTAAATCTAAGAGCTCAGGCTTTGGTGGTGATCGTCCTAGCTTTGGTGGCGGAAACGGTGGCGCTCGTCCTAATGGTGGTGCTCCTCGTCCTAATGGCGGTGCCCATCGCCCAGCTTTTAACCGAAATCGTGATGATAAAAACCGTGATGACCGTGGTCGTTAATTAAAAAACTAATTAAAAAAATAATTCATCGAGCTTGACTTTTATCTAACATTCAGTTAATATCAGCTCATAATTAAAGAAAAGAAAAACTATGTTAGCAATTAAATTATCCCAAAAAGGAAAAACAAACAAAAGAATGTTCCGTTTAGTAATCTCTGAAAAAAGTCGTGATCCATACGGAAATGTCTTAGAGGTTTTAGGTTCTTATAATCCTCATACTAAAGAATTATTAGCTAAGGGAGAAAGAATTAACTACTGGATTTCTAAGGGCGCGCAAATGACTTCAAGCGTTAATAATCTTTTAGTTGAAAAGAAGATTGTTGAGGGCGCTAAAGTTAAGGCTTCTAAAAAAGGTGAAAAGAGTGCTAAAAAACAAGCTCAAGTAACTGCTAAAGCTGATAAAAAGAAAAAAGCCGAACAAGAAGCTAGTGCTCCAGTAGCTGAAGTTAAAGAAGTTGCTCCTGAGGAAGTTGCTCCTGAGGAAGTTGCCGAAGCTCCAGTTGAAGCTCCAGTTGAAGCTCCAGTTGAAACCACGGAAGAAGTAAAATAAGGCTTAGCTAAATTGACAAAAAAAGCGCTTTTGTTATAATTAAATTAGGTCTGCTAAATAAAGCAGTTATTTAATAATTATCTTTAACCTTTGAAATATTTATTTCAAATCTTAAGGACATAATAAAACTATGGAAGAACAAGACAAGGATTTTTTAGAAATGGTCGTCAAGAGCATTGTTAATAATCCCAACGATGTTGTCGTTGAAAGGACTATCGATGAAAGAGGCGTACTCTTAACTCTAAAAACTAATCCAGCCGACATGGGCTATGTAATCGGACGTAAAGGTCAGACTGCACAGTCAATCAGAACCTTGTTAAAAATAATCGGTGCTAAAAACAACTCTCGCGTAAATCTTAAGATTTATGACCCAGAGGGTGGTAATCGCCGTGAAGACAGAGCCGAAAGACCAGCTCAAGTTTCAGAAGAAATTGATACTTCAGCTCTTGATGATTTAAACATCTAAGCAAAGAATTGAAAAATATTCACAAAAAACCGCATTTAGCGGTTTTTTGTTTGGTAAAAATTAGTTTTAAATAAAAAAAAGGAAGCTTGATTTTTAGCTTCCCTTAAATAATTTTACTCACTCTTAACCGTGTTTAATTCAAAGTCTTCAAATTTTAAGTATTCCATTATTCCGCCTATAAAACTTTCAGACTCTCTCATATTCATTAAGCAGCCGATAACATCAGAGCTGCGGCCTCCTTGATATGGCGGGATTAAATGAATAACACGTCCCTTAAGGCCTTTGAGAGCATATCTCCCAGTACTAACGACTTCATCGTTAAGTTCCAGCGGCAGATGTTATTGCCAAAATTGTCCCAAAAATTGTTTTTTCAATAATAAAACCTCCCTCAACTTTTTCTTTCTGTATCATTTTTTAAGTTTTTAGATTTATAATTAAAATTTATTTTTCTATTTTTTAATGAACTATTATAACTAATAAAAGTATTAGGTATTTAGACGTAAGTCAATAGCTTTTTTCTCAAATCCATACAAATCTATACATTTTTTCCCAAATCTATACATTTTGACGCTATTTTTACTATAATATTAAACGGTAAGTTAGGGCGGAAACAAGTTTCTCTGGACTTTTATTGGTATCTATAATAAACTTGAATGTTAGTTAAGACTGTAAAATTTAATAATTTTCAACTGTCCCCAAATTGGGGACAATTGAAATAAATGGCAAATGAACTACCAAGAAAAACTTAAACTAGCTTACGATAAAATAATAAAAGCTAACAATATTTTACTAGTCAGTCACATTTCCCCCGACGCCGACGCTGTCTCTTCCGTCGCTGGACTGATTGAAGTTTTAAAAGAAAAAAATAAAAAATTCTCGGCTTTTTCTTTGGGTAAAAAAGAAGGAGTTTATAATTTTATTCCCAACGAAGAATTAGTTTCTAGCGAAGCTCCAAAATCTTTAAATCAATTTGATGTTGTTGTTATTTTTGATTGCGGTTCTTTAGCAAGAACTGGAATAGAAATGAAAATTAGAGCGAGTTTAGAAATTCGTCGTCAAAGCGGAATAAAAAAATTTCCCTATTTTATTGAAATAGATCACCACGAAAAAACAGAAGATTGGGCTGACCTAGAAATTCGTCGTCAAGACAAAGCCTCAACCTCGACGATGGTTTACGACTTATTAAAAGCTGGTGACTATCAAATAAATAAGAATGTGAGTGAATGTGTTTTAAGCGGTTTAATGGCTGATACCGGTTGCTTTCTTTATTCTAACGCAACTTCAAAAACAGTCGCTCTCGCTTCGGAGATGCTAAATCAAGGAGCTTCTTTTAATAAAATTTTACGAGCGACTACTAAAAATAGCAATCTACTATCATTAAAAATTTGGGGACGAGCGATTGAGAACTTACATTTCAATCAAGAAACTGGACTAGTAAGTTCTGGTTTGACCGAGATTGAAATAAAAGAACTAGAAACTAGTTCCGAAGAAAATGAAAACCTAATTGCCGATCTTTTTGGAATTATTGTTTCTTTTCTTTCTTCTTTAAAGGGCGTTAAAGTTGCTTTATTACTAAGAGAAGAGGACGGGATAATTAAAGGGAGTTTAAGATCCAATAATAGCGAGATTGATGTTGCTAAAATCGCGGGGCAATTCGGTGGCGGCGGTCATAAAAAAGCGGCTGGTTTTTCTTTAACGGGAAAACTAATAAAAACTGATAAAGGCTGGAAAGTTAGACGCTCTTAAATAAGCTTTATTTTACTGCTATAATATAATTATGAAATTCAATCTAATCACAATTTTCCCAGAAATTTTTAATTCCTATTTACAAGAGGGGATGTTAAAGCGGGCAATTGATAAAAAAATATTTTCCTGTAATCCGGTTAATCTTCGCAATTTCACCGCCGATAAACACAAAACGGTTGACGACACGCCTTATGGCGGTGGCGCCGGGATGTTATTAAAAATAGAGCCACTCTATCACGCTTTAAAAAATTTAAAAGCCAAGCCTGGCTTAAAAACAAAAAAAATAATTCTCCTTTCGGCCGCCGGAAAAAAATGGAATCAAAAAATGGCCCAAGATTATTCTAAGCTAAAAGAAATAACTTTTATTTGCGGACGCTATGAAGGAGTTGATGCGCGAATTAAAGAATTTATTGATGAAGAAATTTCTGTCGGCGACTATATTTTAACTGGCGGTGAATTACCGGCCCTAACTATAATTGATTCAATCGCTCGCCTATTACCTGGTGTTTTAGGAAATAACGAGAGTGCCATTGAGGAGTCGCATTCTTTAGAGGGCGTTTTAGAATATCCCCAGTTTACCAAACCAGAAACTTTCAAGGCCGGAAAAAAAATTCTAAAAGTCCCAGAAGTTTTATTGTCTGGTAATCATAAAAAAATTAAAGAATGGCGGAGGAGAGAGATGAAAAAAATTTAAACAACATCCTCAATCAACTTCTCAATCTTTTCCGCTTCTCTTTCGGTCGCATCAAACTCCCAAATTAAGCGTGGTAGCCTTCTTAACTTAATTCGATTTTTTATTAAGCCAGTTAATTGCGGAGTTGAAGATTTTAAAAGTCTTAAAGCTGTTCCTGCTAATTTATCTGGTAAAACCGAAATTCCAACCCGAGCTTTTTTTAAATCAGGATCGCAGTCAACAAAAGAAACAGTAATTAAAGCGTCGGGTAGCCCGACCTCTTTATTTATCGCGTTAGCTAATTCTTCTAATAATAATTCATTAACTCGTTCTATTTGCATACTATATTTTATTAATGATTTTTTCCTCCTGATAAAAACTTAAAATATCACCTTCTTCAATTAAAGGCTTGCCTTCATATTTTAAACCGCATTCCTCGTCTTTCTCAACTTCATTAACATCTTGCTTGGCGGATTGCAGTTGAGTAATGTTTCCCAAAACAATAAAATCATCTCCGCGTTTAACTTCAACGAAAGAATTATTTCTAACTACTCCGTCCAAAACTTTTCCGCCGACAATTTGACTTTCATTCTCAGTTCTAAAAATCGCTAAAACCTTAAGACGACCAAGATCAATTCTTTTTATTTCTGGCTTAACTAAAAGTTGCATCTCTTCTTGAATATATTTAGTTAAATCATAAATAATAGAAAACATTTTTACTTCAATCATTTTCTCTCGCGCTAAATTTTCAATTCCGGTCGGCATTTTTACATTAAAACCAATTACTTTAGCATTAGAATCTTCAGCTCGCTTAATATCACCTTCAGTAATGTAACCTAGGCCACGGCTAAGAACCTTAACCTTAACTCTTTCACCATTTAATTTCATTAAAGATTCCTCAATCGCCTCAGCTGAACCTAAAAAATCAGTTTTTAAAATTATATTTAATTTAGCAGTATTATCATCCTTCTTTTCTTCGGAAAAATGAACCGGTGCTTGATTATTAGAGCTCTTCATTTTTCTAAATTTCAATCGCTCGCCTTCGCCCGCTGATAAAATATCACCAACCGCTGGAGAAACCTTAAGTCCTAAAATTTTAACTGGAGTTGATGGGCCAGCACTTTCAACTTCTTCGCCGTTATGATTTTTAAGAGATTTAACTTTTCCATAAATAACCCCGTTAAAACAAAGTTGATCACCAACTCTTAAGGTTCCATTTTGTACTAAAATAGTTGCCAAAGGACCCATAGTTTTATCAACATTAGACTCAACCACAGTTCCCGCCGCTAAAGATATCGGATTAGCCCTTAAACTTTCACCTTCAGTTTCGGAAACAAGTAAAACCATATCTAATAATTCCTCAACCCCAGTTCCAGCTTTAGCCGAGATTGGTGAGCAAATTATTTTTCCGCCCCAATCTTCAGGAATAATATTTAATCTGGTTGAAAGCTCTTGTTTAACTCTTTCAATATCTGCCCCCTCTTTATCAATTTTATTGATCGCTACTAAATAAGGAATTTTCGCTGCTTCAATAATTTTGAAAGCTTCGATTGTTTGCTGCTTAACGCCATCGTCAGCAGCAACAATTAAAATTGCAATATCAGCCACTTTAGCGCCACGACTACGCATAGCCGTAAAAGCTTCGTGCCCAGGAGTGTCAATAAAAGTTATCATCTCACCCTTACGATTAATTTGATAAGCGCCAATATGTTGAGTAATCCCTCCCGCTTCGCCAGCGATCACATCAGTTTTTCTAATAGAATCAAGTAAACTAGTTTTTCCGTGATCAACATGGCCCATAACCACGATTACTGGTGGTCTTTTTATCATATCAGCACTATCCTCGGCCGCTAAAATATTTTCAAGCTTTTGATCGTCTTTTTCTTCAGTAACATCTCCAACCTCAGCTTCTTTAACATCAAGATTTAAATTCTCACCAATAATCATTGCTGTATCAAAATCAATCTTTTCATTAATAGAAGTAAAAACTCCATTTTTCATCAGTTCTGCTAAAACTCTATTAACTGGAATCTCCGCCAAGTCAGCAAAATCTCTGACCGCAATAACAGTTGGAACAAAAACAGTTTTTGTTTCTTTTGGTAAAACTTCATCTTCTTTTTCGCGAAGCTTTTCTTCTTTTTTAAACTGCCATTCTCGACGCAAACGTGGCCATTCTTTAATAATCTTTTTAGCGGTATTATTATCAACCTTAATCGCTTTTTGACCAATCGCAAAGCCCATCTCTGGGAGAAGGTCTCTTAATTCTTGGGGCGAAATTCTTAATAATCTAGCGAGTTCGGTAATATTCATGGTATTTAATTTAATTTATTCTAACTTTTTAATCAATTTATTATTAAATATTACGCTATTTATTCCATTTAGTCAATTTTGTAGAACTATTCCCAAAATCAAAAATATGTGATAAGCTAAAATTGAATTAATTAATTAAAGAAACTGTTTTGGGAAATGATAAGAAATAAGGTTGAACTAATTTGTTTTTGCGTTTAATTTGTCTGGAAGTTAATTTATGAAAAAACTGAATTTTGCTGTAAAAAAAGCTAAAAAAACTACATTCAAAGCAAGAAAAAAAACCGCTTAAAAAGCTGTTTGCCTTATTTATTTTAATATTTTTCACAACAGTCCATCATTATATGGATTATTTAAGTTATGTCCCGTACCTAGTTTTAGCGACGTTTGGCTTTTTTCTTGGTTTTAGCTATTTCAAAAATTACTCAAGCAAAAAAGTTAAAAACGCTAAGGAAAGAGCTGATAAAATTATCAATGACGCTAAACTCAAAGAAAAAGAAACTCTTCTTCATACTCAAGACAAGGCTCTAGCAATAATTGAAGAGGCTAAAAAAGAAGAATTAAGACGACGCTCAGAAATAAGAGAGTTGCAAAATCGTCTAGAAAATCGAGAAAATTCATTTTCTCAAAAACTTTTAGATCTTCAGGAAAAACAACAAAAGCTTTATGATAAAGTTGCTGAAGTTCAAGAAATAAAAGAAAGAATTAAGAAAATCAAAGAAGAACAAGAGGAAAAAATAGCCGAACTAGCTGGTTTAAGCCAAGAGGACGCTAAGGAGTTGTTAATGAAGGGGGTCGAGGAAAGATCAGCCGAAGATTTAATGGTTAGAATTAGAAAACTTGAAGAAATTAGCTACGAAAAAATTGAAGAAAAATCAAGAGATATGCTAGCTTTAGCCATGCAAAGAATGGTGTCCTCTTATACGGTTGAGCTAAGCACAACCACGGTTGATTTACCAAGTGATGAAATGAAGGGTCGTATTATTGGTCGTGAAGGTAGAAATATTAAGGCGATTGAAAATATGACTGGCGTTGAAATCATTGTTGATGACACTCCGAATGCAATTACAATTTCTGGCTTCTCTCTGATTCGTCGTCATATTGCCAAAAAAACTCTTGACTACTTAATTAAAGATGGCCGAATTCATCCAACCAAAATTGAAGATGCGGTTGAAAATGCAAAAAAAGAAATTGCAGTTGATATTAAAAAAGCTGGAGAAGGGGCGATGTATGAACTTGGTATTACTGGCTTTGATCCGAAGTTAGTGCAAATAATTGGTCGTTTAAAATATCGAACCAGTTACGGCCAAAACGCTTTAAAACATTCAATTGAAGTTGCTCACTTATCAGCTATGTTAGCTGAAGAATTAGGAGCTGATGTGACTTTAGCTAAAAAGGGTGGTCTATTACACGATATTGGTAAGGCGGTTGACCACGAAGTCCAAGGCAACCACACCGAAATTGGTCGTGATATTGCTAAAAAATTCAACTTACCACCGGAAATTATTGCCCCAATTGAAACTCACCACGAAGACAATCCTGCTTCTTTAATTTCTGTTATTGTTAAAGTGGCTGATGCGATTTCTTCCGCTAGACCCGGAGCAAGAAGTGATAATTATGAAAACTACCTACAAAGACTTGAAGAGCTTGAAAAAATTGCCCAAAGTTTTGAAGGAGTTGAAAAAGTTTATGCTATTCAAGCCGGTCGTGAAGTTAGGGTTTTCGTGCAACCAGATAAACTTGATGACTTAAAATCATATAACCTTGCAAGAGATATTGCTAAAAAGATAGAAACTGAGTTAAAATATCCAGGTGAAATTAAAGTTAACGTTATAAGAGAGTTAAGGGCGATAGAATACGCTCGCTAAATTATAATTTCGGATTTCTCTTAAGATTAGCAATTTTATTTAAGTCGTGATAAAATAAATTTAGCTTAAATTTAAGTTTTATAAATTAATTATAAACATATGAACAAGGCTCAATTAATAGACAAGCTCAGTCAAGATGTTGAGGGCTTAAATAAAAAACAAGCGGAAAAAACTATCGAAATTTTAACCGACACTATTATTGAGGAGCTTAAAAATGACCGCGAAGTAACTATCGCTGGTTTTGGGACTTTCTTATCAAAAACTAGATACGCTCGTGGCGGCGTTAACCCCCAAAAACCAACGGAAAGAATTACTATTCCGGCCGTTAAAGTAGCTAAGTTTAAAACTGGCTACCACTTAAAACAAGCTTTGAAAGGAAATCGCTAAACTGTATTTTGTCCCAAGGCGACTAAAATCTAGTCGCCTTGGTTTTTGCGCTCGTAGCTCAACTGGATAGAGTACTTGGCTTCGGACCAAGGGGTTGCAGGTTCAAATCCTGCCGGGCGCACAAATTTAAATAATTATTATTCACCAATTTTTAAGGTTGACGAAAGTTTTATAATTGTTTAATATTTAAGAGAAAATTGAAAGGTATTTTCAGGCTGGGTAGCTCAGTTGGTTAGAGCGTAGCACTCATAACGCTAAGGTCGCGGGTTCGAGCCCCGCCCCCGCCACCAAATTAGCTAGTACTCAAGCTAATAAAAAATAATAAAATAAACGCGCTGTTAGCTCAGTTGGTAGAGCAGCTCGCTCTTAACGAGATGGTCGCAGGTTCGAATCCTGCACGGCGCACCAGAAAAACAAGGTCTTGCAAAAGACTTTGTTTTTTTATTTAACAAATTTTTTCTATTGACTTTTTTTAATAAACATGCTTTAATACTGGCATAATTATCCATAGTTCTCTAACAATCAAATCTTGAAAAAATGAATGATAACAGAAAGTTTTTGGGAATGAAAACCCAGTTAATTGATCTTTTGACCATTGGCATGCCCTTAGTCATAATATCGACCTATCTTCAAATAACCTCTACTACTTGTCTTCGCTATATTAAAACTTTAAGAGGAAGTGGAGAGTGGAATAAGGAAAATGTCACCTTCCTGAAAAGTGTAAAGGATGTTTTAAAAATATTTACACTTATCGAACGCAGACAGATGACCATTGAGGGGATGGAACTTAAAAGATTGCAAGCTGTAATTGAACAATCACTTCAATTCCAAAGAATTACAGAAATTTTAAAGATTTCTATCAATTCTATCTACAAACTTACCTTATCCGAGTTCTCTCCAGCCATGCCTAATGGGTATCAGGATTTTATTAGAGCTCTTTATAATGAAAGGGATAAAAAATACATCCTGAGAAACGGTGAAGAAAAATCAATATTATTTCACTATTTAGCTTCTGAAAAAGATTTTGAAATCGGTGTAACTATCGATACCTGGTTTTATCCCCTAATTGATAATATTATTTCAGAACACGCTCGTGACCTAAGGAATTCGATTAATCCAACTTTTAAAGTTAATGTGATAGAGAGGGTAGAATATCTGCTTTCTACACTATTTGAAAGAGAGGCTATGATACTTAAAAAATATTTCGGCCTTGGTTTTGAAAAAAATTCACTTGAGGAAATTGCTCATGAGACCGGTCTGGTGAGTGAAAGAGTGCGCCAAATCAAAGAAAGAGCCTTGAGAAGATGTCGTGCGAGCGAAAGAATGAAGATGTTATTTAATCCCATTCCACCACCACTACCATTAACAAAAACTCCAATTAAGCTTTTTGATTTTTCTGTCAGAGCTTTAAATGTTCTAAGGGATGCCGACATAGAAACTTTAGAACAACTTCTTGAATATAAAAAAATGGATCTTATTAAATTTAGAAATATGGGCAAAAGAACCATGACTGAAATTGAGGAAATGCTTGAAAGTCTTAATTTAAAATTCCGGGAATATTAAAAAAAGGAAGAACCAGCCTAATAATAAAAGGCATTCACAAATAATAGTCGACCAAAAGTCGGCTATTTTATTTTTCCTTAAAAATCCTTAAAGATAGTTTAAAAATCCAAATTTTAGCCTTTATTTCTAGCCCTTCCCGACTTTTTTGTTTTAAGCTATAATAACAAAGGTTAAAAAACAAAACTAAAAATAAAACAATGAATATCATCATTTTCGGTCCTCCAGGGGCTGGCAAAGGAACCCAGGCAGAGTTAATTGCACAGACAAATAATTTAACACATCTTTCAAGCGGAGAATTATCTAGACAGATGATGACTAATAAAACTCATGGGGCTAAGATAAAAAGCTGCATGGAGGCGGGGACCTTAATCCCAAATGAAATCATCATTAATATTGTCGAAAAATATATTGAAAAACATAAAACTGAAGAGGGTTTTATTTTTGACGGCTATCCAAGAAATATTACTCAAGCCAAAGCTTTAGATAAAATAGCGAAAAAACACAAAACAAAAATAGACTTAGTTATTAATCTTAATTTGAGCGAAGAGCAAGCTTTAAAGAGAATTATACTGCGAGGAAAAACTTCTGGTAGAAGTGATGACAACATTAAAACCACTAAAAATCGTCTTGAAGTTTATAGACAAAGAACTGAGCCCATTCTTAATTATTACAAAAAACAAAATAAATTAACAATTATTAATGGTCATCAAAGCATCAAAAAAATTGCTAAGGAAATAAAACAAATATTGAAGCTTATTAAAAAATAAATTTTAGTATACAAAAAACAAGCCCCTAAATTTAAGAGGCTTGTTTTCATTTCTCTAATTTTACGCTTAAACTCTTAGATAAAGAGACTAAATCTATTTAATTGCTTTGATTTTTTCTTTAGAATCTTTTTCCCCTGATTCTTTCTCTTCAGGTAGACCTAAATCCTTTCGTTCATTTTTTTTAATCTCATCTAAAATAGCTTTTCTTATTTCGGCCCCTAATTTTTTATCATCCTTAATAGTTTTTTTAGCGCTTTCTCGACCTAAACCTAGTTTAAGATCTTTAAATGAATAGGAGTTTCCACTTTTTTTAACAACGCCAAGTTCCGAACCTAAATCAACTAAGTCGCCAGCGATAGAGATGCCCTCGTTATACATAATATCAAACTCACAAGTTCGAAAAGGAGCGGCAACTTTATTTTTAACAATCTTTACCTTAACCCGATTACCAATTATTTTTTCTCCTTGTTTAATTTGAGCGGCGCGCCTAACTTCTATTCTAACTGAACAATAAAATTTTAAAGCATTACCGCCGGTAGTTGTTTCTGGATTACCAAAAAAGACACCAATTTTATTTCTAATTTGGTTAATAAAGATAACGACAGTTTTTGACTTAGCAATAATTGCCGTTAACTTTCTTAAAGCTTGACTCATTAAACGAGCTTGAAGCCCCATGTGTTGATCACCCATATCACCTTCTATTTCTTTCTGCGGCACTAGGGCGGCAACGCTATCAACAACAATAACATCAACTGCATTAGAACGAACTAAAGTTTCAACAATTTCTAAGGCTTGCTCACCGCTATCTGGCTGAGAAAGTAACATCTCTTTAATGTTAACTCCGATTTTAATGGCATAGTCAGGGTCAAGGGCGTGTTCAGCGTCAACGAAGGCGGCAATACCACCTAATTTCTGCACCTCAGCGACAATATGTTGCGCGAGAGTTGTTTTACCAGAAGACTCTGGGCCATAAATTTCAATAACTCTTCCTCTTGGCACCCCGCCAACACCAGTTGCTAAATCTAAAGATAAGCAGCCAGTAGAAATAGCGTCAACATTAGTTCTTGGAATTTCTCCGAATCTCATAATCGCACCTTCCCCAAACTTTGATCTAATTTGTTCAATTGCATTTAAAGCGGCTTCATTTCGACCATTTTGTTCTGATGATTTAGAAGCCATCTGCTTCTTAATTTTTTCTTTAGCCATAAATTTATAATTAATTTTTTATTATATATTAAATTATTTATTCTTTAGCTTCAGGAGATTCCTCGTTTATCTTAACAAACTTGTCCTGAAAAAAACTTAAAAAATTGCTAAATTTATTTTCAAGTTTTATCATTTCTAATTTTTCCTGAAATTCATCCTTAGCCTCATTAAAACTAATTTCATTAAATTTACTATTATCTTTTAGAAAAGAAAGCTCTCCATCCAAACTTAACTTAGAGAAACTTTCAGCTCCAAGTAAAAGAAAGGTGATAGTATTACGTCCCTCCTGCCAAAGATAATTTTCTTTTAACTTTGTTTTACTATTTTTATCATTACTAAAATTAACGGAAGCAACTACCGCTAAAATCATAAAAACAATAACCAGTAAAATGGTTTTAATTGACTTAAAAATTTTAAACATATTACTAGCTTATTTTACCTTATTTTTAATAAAATAAAAACCCCCAAATTCTTAAAATTTTACATTCAAAGAATTCGGGGGAATTGTCAATTTTTAATAATTAATACTGTTTAATTATTCTTTTAAGCGCGGGGAAACTACCAGAAGATGATTTTTGGCATCCCAGAAAAGAGCATAGTCAAGTCGATAATCTGTAAAGCCAAAACCTTTTTCATGTACGCATAATTTAAGAACTTCAAGATTTTCCTCAGGATTTTTTCCATCGACCGTCTTCTGCTCATTTATTGGTACAAGAAAGAAGATATTATGCCTATCTGCCCTAAGCCAATCCGGTAAAATCATACAAAACTCAACGACCTGGTCTTGAGTCATTTTTTTATCATTCCAAGTTCCGGGAAGTGATTGAAAAATATCAAAAAAACAGCTATCAACCATAAGTTCGTCCACTCTGACTGGGGTTATTGGTGTAATAACGCCAGGTTTATCTACTGCCAAATTTTTAAACTCAGGGTCAATATGCGTTTTAATTATTCGATCGCCACTTAAAGCTTTAAGACATAGACCCTCACTTTCCGGAAGAAGACGTAAAATATAATTTTTTTTCACATCCTTCTGAAATTCGGGGATATAATTTTTATTCAGTTGCTCAATAACCGTCTGACGCAACTGATCGTTAAAATCTCTATAACTAGCTGCCGCCGATTTAACGATCATTATATCGTGTTTGGAAACGACTTTAATAGCGCTAATGCCTGGCATAATATCATAAAACTCTCTTAGCTGCTCCTCGCTAAACAAATGCGGATAACTCGTGGTCACCAACATTTTATCCTTATTTTTAGAATAGATTTCACGTAAACGTAACCTGTTATAAGCCAGGCTATAAAACAGGTTTCTATCAAACCTATCTTGCTCATAGCCTTGTTCTTCTGGTAATTTCGGCTTTTGTTTTTCTTTACCCAAGAGAAAAAAAGCGAAAATCCTTCCCAAAAAAGAACTTGGCTTTTTGGTAGAATAAAAAACAACAAAGACAAGAACCAGAACGCCTCCCAGCATGGTAATAATAAAATTCCCCACAGAAGACATAAATACTGTTTGACTTAAAATAACTAATACTAAATTATTCATTTGTTAAAGTATTTGACTTGCACTCGCCGCAAGCAGACGAATATTTATGGTCAATACCATTAAAGACGTTTTCTCGCCTCATAGTTCCAACCAAAGGAACTTATCTTTTTATCATAAATCTTATAAAAAAACAAGGGGTTTAAATCCTTGTTTTCTTAAATATCTTAATTTGCCAACAAAAAGACACCATAGTTCTGGCGGCGACCTACTTTCCCAGGGCTCAGGCCCAAGTATCATCGGCGCTGGAAGGCTTGACTTCTGAGTTCGAGATGGGATCAGGTATGACCCTTCCGCTCAAACCACCAGAACAATGGTGTCTTTTTTATATTATCGCTAAATCTAGCTAAGTAGGATATGTTAAGGCACGAAAAACGCGGAATAACAAATTGTACCTAGCAAAATAAAGCTAATAAAATTACAATTAAAAATTTAATGCTAAAGTTTGTCAATAATTAAAAATTAAAAACAAAAGCGTGAGAAAATCAAACGACTTATTAGTACCGCTCTGCTCAATCCATTACTGGACTTACACATACGGCCTATCAAGGTTATATTCTCTAACCAGTCTATGAAACCTAATCTTAGAGACAGCTTCGCGCTTAGATGCTTTCAGCGCTTATCTTAACCGAAGGTAGCTACCCTGCGATGCCCTTGGTAGAACAGCAGGTACACTAGAGCTTCGTCCTTCCCGGTCCTCTCGTACTAAGGAAGGGCCTCTTCAAGTTTCCACGACCACAGTGGATAGGAGACCGACCTGTCTTACGCATGTTTTCACTTATTACTAAGTGCATTGGACTATACCTTCATCCTAAAACGCTTTTAGGAGGTTGACGTTTAGTCTCTACGGGGTCAATTTATATTAATATAAACGACTTCCCTCGATATTATCCTAACATATGACAGGTTATATTTCAAACTTGCTAGGACTTCATCGATATGAGTCAACTTTTTATGCCAAATATTGATTACTCAATATTGCCGCCGTATTTTTATGTCTTGTCCTCGTGGATTCAGAGCGTTTAATGGCCAAATTATTAGCCACTAAACGGTCTGAACCCAGCTCGCGTGCCGCTTTAATGGGCGAACAGCCCAACCCTTGGGAGCTTCTCCACCCCCAGGATGCGACGAGCCGACATCGAGGTGCCGAACCAGG